>ERZ795059.313-NODE-313-length-66452-cov-11.759944_pt1 | contig 66452 bp, 41 predicted proteins | sample MGYA00375143_ERZ795059 | MGnify/ENA primary metagenome ERZ795059 (study PRJEB30188, sample SAMN05720168) | activated sludge metagenome | isolation source: Anaerobic digester | place: USA | collected 2015-01-07 ... | reverse complement strand
CTCATTTTCAGTTTTCCATCTCAGTTCAACTTTCTTTCCGGTTACCCGAACAGAAAAACCCGACAATTCTACCGGAAGAGGAGTGGAGGAATTTCCTGCTGTCCAGTATGAAAAATTATTCACTCCCGTTGCTGTTAATGTGTTATTTGACGTATTCAAAACTGCTGAGACCTGATCCCAGTTACTTAAATCAGTTGAGCGGAATAATACCAGATTCCCTTCTGGAATTGCGTTTAGCTCATTTTCATCATACTTAAAAACCAGTGTTGCATTGAAACCGCTTGTTTCGGTCGGTGTTATCTGGAAATATCTCTTTATACCGTCGTTACCGTTTCCTGTAGTCGCTGTTCCTGTCTTCCTTAAAACAGTCGTGGAACCCGGAGCTGTTCCTGCAGGATTTATTTCCAGACCTGTTCCGCCGAATGTATTATTTACACCCTGCAACACTTCCCTTGTCGTCTGAATATTCCCCACAACCGTTTTGCCCGTGGATTCTGTAAGAGAGGCATTTGTACCCAGGGTCAGTGTGTTTGCACCGGTGATAAGATTTCCATTTGTTATTAACAGAGTTCCGTTAATAGTTCTGCTTGCATGTAGAGAAACATTCCCGCTATTATATATCGTAACATTATTGGGTCCTCCGGCTCCCGGCCATTCTGCATCGGTAGTTGTCTGCTGGGTAGTCTGATCGGAGTTTCCATATTGAAGTAATGCATTATCTCCGTATAATAAAGAATATTCGCCTTTAGAAAGACCTGCGGTACCCAGAATAATTAGTTTATTGTTTACTGTAGTATTTCCCTGTAAAGTTTTTGCACCGGCTCCTTCAATTTGAAGATTGTAGTACGCTCTCCCGAGTACATTCTGATTTTTGAGGTCATCGCTGCTGTTTGGATACCTGAATGTCCCACCGTTATCTGTAAATACCGGCGGCAACGTTATGGTCCCGACTGCTGTTATATTGACAAATCCCCCCTGATTTATAATCACCGACGTGTTGTCTTCCCAGAAAATAGCATTAGTAGTAGAATATCTTAATGTTCCCCCTTCTTTTACGGTTATCAGACGCGGATCAAAAATCTTTTCGTTGCTATTGCTCCAGTTTACCAGTCGGAGTGTTCCGCCGTTTTCCACATCAATGTCAGCAATTCTTATTTTATTGGATGATGTGGTCCCGACATTCATTACACCCCAGACTATCGCCTTCCCTATTCTTTGCATATTCGGCCCCGATCTTGCTACTATCTGAGAAGTTCCTCCGAGCATATCAAAGGTTCCCGTGGGGTGTATTATGATGGTAGGATACGCATAATCGCTCCCGTTAAAGCTCCTCCCGTTAATGTCACTGGTCGATGGCAATTCAAATATTCCGCTTCTTACTGTCAGACTATTTGAAATATTCAGTTTGGAATCTCCGGATCCCCCGACTAATTTTCCTTTGGCTTTATCAATTTCGATCGTCTTAAAGAAAGCCATCCCCATATCGGTATTACTGATCCCCAGATTAATTATGCTCTGAACATCTGCCTCGCCGGCAAATTTCAAGACTGCTCCGTTTTCCCAGTTTGTAAAGGGGATATGCGCTGTGGAAAAAAGAGTGAAATCACCGAATACACTAAGCACACTGTTAGCCGAAGCCATATTCAGTTTTGAAGTCAGTGCGGCAAAAGATATGTTTCCGCACTGAGCATTTTCGGTATTGATAATAACTGTAACGCTCGGATTAATTGTTATATTATTAAAATAAAGAGGTACGGTTGCCGAACCCGCGACACCGCCCTGCGTGCCTGACCATATGGCATCATTCCAGTTACCGCTCGTGACTGCATAACGATCCCCGTAAGATGCCGGCGTAATTGTGAGCGAATAACCGCTCACATCAGTTATTTTAATTGAATCAATTGTCCCCGATTCCGCGGTTTTTACCCAGAACTTAATAGTGCGGGTTGTATTGGCAGATGTGAATGGCAGAGGATCAATGTGTACAAAGTTGTAATATGGGTTATCATTATCTAATGGATCTATTCCGGTCCTTGAATTGAATTCAACCGTTCTGTCATTGATTGTACAGTAAATGAATATACCGTCAAAATCAAGTTCTGTGTCCGGCGAAATCACTTCCGCTGCTGATGAATCTCCCTGACTGATAAAATTCACCTGATATGAATTCGAATTGGAATAGGGGAGTAATTCCACCGGGTTCTTAGCTTTGTCTTTATCAATAGTAGTTCCGACGAGGTTTTTGTAGAGTTCCAGATGGAGGTGAATCGTATTGATTTCATAACCCGACTTACCCATAAATCCAATTGTATCCAGGGTTGTCACTGTGTCCCCCACACCAAATGTATGAAAACCATTCAGGTGAAGATACGCATTATGACGCGGCTGCCCATCTGCATCATCAATTTTCACAAGTATCCAGTTCCCGAATCTTTGCAGACTTGTTCCTGCGGTTTGTGTTGAATCTTCCATTCTGACAATCACGCCCGGACGCGAGGGTCTTATCGGAGTATTGTATGCCCCGTCAAAATCAATCCCCCGGTGAAAATCATATACTCCGTTCAGCATTCGGGGTCCAAAAGCTGACGAAGCATCAGCAAAAACAGTATTCCCGGACGTGGGATATACAGAATGAAGAATCTTAAAAACCGATGAACTTGTATCCGCAACAGGAGTATAATTGGCATCAGCAATTCTTATCTTTGCCTTCCATGTTCCAACATTCGGCACCGCCCATGGATATGTCCCAGTGTTCGGAATGTTATCACTTATCAGCACCCAGTTTTGCCCATTATCCGTCGAGTATTCAAGTCTTACCGTGGGAGTAAGCCCCGTTGAAGACCAGGTAATATTGTGTGTAGTGCCGCTGTTGAGTGATTCACCGCCATTCGGAGATATAAGCGTCAAAGATTCTTCCGCAAAGGTTAATCCGATTGCATCCGAAAGCTTTTTCCTCCTTTCGGTTGAGCTTCTTAATGTGTATGCCTGTTCGATATGTATAAACCTTCCGTTTGTTGAATTGGCATTATTTGAACAGGGATCGGTACTGTTATTTATTAGTCTCCCTTGTGTGTTGATCAGAGCTATTAGCCTATCCCAGTCTAAATCTAAATGGGCTGTCTTAAATGTCAGCGTATCGTCACCCGCAAGGAGATGCTGCTGAATGATCTGTATGTAATCGGGGGAGGGCGTATATCTGGTCCCGTTACTCATTATCATGTGCGGGTCATCATCCCCCTTGGTAAATCCATGTGGCTGGATTACAATCAAATTAGTAATGCTGTTATTCATCAGGTTGGTTGTAACCTGCAGCATACCGTCAACTGTGTGTGCCTGATCGGATATTTTATAGGGTCCGCTCGGTCCGCAAACTGTGCTTGTACCGCTGCAGGTTGTATTGGTTGTACTGTTACACCTGTGTGTCCCCGTTATGAACAATGCCCTGCAGCTGTTATACCTGAATATATATGTTGCCTGCCTGTCTGTATAAGTGTCATACTTCGGATGCGGTGCCTGTATGAACAGCCTGCTCCTCTTCGCTGTCGGATTATATACAAACATACCCCAGTGATTTGAGGAGGAAACTTGTTTCTCGAGTATATAATAGGTCTCCCGGATGGTCGTATCATAAAAGATAACCACCCTGTAACCAAAATTATTTGCTGTCGTATTTGCAAGTCCGTAGTTCCCTTGCAGCATGTACTGGATTGCGGTCTGCCAGTCCGTCCTTTGAGTTGAAGTCGGTGTCTGATAATCATTCCCATCCGCACCGGGCAATGTGCCTGTAAAGGCAATTACATAATCACTAAGACTCCCGGATGTGTTAGTCTGTGCCGGCAAATAAGCTGTAAGACTTGCTATCAGAATAAATATACTGTATAAAATTTTTCCGTTCATCTTAGTTTATTCTTATTATTTTATCAACTGCATCTTCTTTACTTCCGAAGAGACTTTGCCGGTTTCTAAACCGGTTATGGTCATCCTGTAGAAATAGGTGCCGGTTGAAAAATTCTTTTCCGCAGCATTAAAACTGAGAGAGTAATAACCGGCTTCTTTTTCTTCATTAATCAAATTTCCAACTTCATTCCCAAGTATATCGAAGATTGCCAGCTTAACCAGACTCTTCTCCGCAATCTGATACTTTATGGTTGTGCTTGGATTAAAGGGATTTGGGTAATTCTGAAAAAGACTGAAATTTTTCGGTTTGTCAATATTCACCTCTACTTCATCGCTATACTGGTATGTGCCATCATTATCAACCATTCTCAGTCTGTAACGGCATTTTTTCTCATTGATATTCTGATCAATGAAAAAATACTCTTTTGCAGAATTGCTGTTCCCCGATGCTCTTACTTCTCCCGCTTTCTCCCATCCGGAATTCTCTCCCGCTCTCTCTATCTCAAATAAATATGAGTTTACTTCACCCTCTGTCTTCCACCTCAGCTCAACCGTTTTCCCTTTAACGCCTGCGGTAAAAGAAATGAGTTCTACCGGAAGAGGGGCACTAACACTTGCAAGTGTCCATCTCGAGAACCCGTCAATGCCTGTTAATGTTACTGTATTAGCATCCGGATCTACTGTCCCGCCTTCAAGTGTCCACGTCGTTCCTTCGTCTGTTGATTTGAACAATCTGAGATTTGCCTCCGGTATTCCGTTAAGTTCGTCACCTTCATTGTACGAAAAAACTAATGTCGCATTCAGTCCGGTGTTAGTTGTAGGAGTAATCTGGTACCATTTTAGAATGCCCGTATTCACTCCATTAGTCTGCGCATTAAATCCCCCTTCTATTGTTGTTGAACCCAAATTTGCACCGGAAGTTATTATTGCTCCCAGGTTTCCCAAATTTACCGCTGCCGGGGAATTTAGTACTTGTGTTTCCTTTAATGTTCCCCCTGAACCCACGACTGTCCCGTAAGTAATTGTATGACCATTAAGGAATACCCCACCCCCACCCAGCGTGAATGTGCCATTTACTGTCACATCTGCCCCAAGAGTCATTCCCTGCGAACTCGATATGTTCAAATCCTTTAATACTGTCGGTACCGCTGGCATCTCATATCCCGTCGTCACATTCTCAAGCGAACTTGTATATCTTAAATTCACACTGCTCCCAAATACAGGCACATCTGTTAACGATCCTCTGGCACGGGATATTGTTGCATCATTTCCTAATGTTAAATTTTTATCGTCCGAACTCCCGTTATTATCAAAACTTCCAAGTGTTGTTGTCAGAATCCCCGTTATTGTTCTGTTATCATGAAGTGTAACCCCTCCGCTGTTGTATGTCTGCACATTCACCGGTCCGTTTACTGCAGGCCACTCTTCATTACTTGTTATCTGTGCTGTTGCCTGACCCGATGCTCCGTATGATAATGTTGCATCCGGTCCGTAAGTGAGTGTAAATCCGCCAAGCCCAAAGGTCGCTGTCCCCCTCAGTGATAATCCTCCATTAACTAATAAATTCCCACTTAGTGTTTTTACTCCGGACCCTGATAAAATCAAAGTTCCCCCTACCGTCCCTAATGCTGCCGGTATCGTCTGATCTCCTCCTCTGGCAAATCGGATATCCCCATCTACGTTTGTTACTGGAGCTAATGATGTCGTACTTGATCCCGTATAATATTCTCCCCCTGACTCAACAATTAATGATGCTGGAACAGTTGTATTAGTATACCAATAGTTTGTTGTCAAATTATTGCTGAACACTCCTCCGCTCTTAACTGTTATTATACCCGGATTAAAGCGCGAAGCACCCATGTTTCCTTCTGAAAGATATGGTATTTTAAGCGTCCCGCCATTCATCACCTCAATATTTCCGATATTTATTCTGTTTGAAGAGGAAGCAGCCAGATTTACCTCACCGTATACTGTCATAGTCCCTATCTTCGCCGTTTCCTCCCCCGTGAAGTTTCCCCTTCTTATATGGGATGTGGATCCTTTCATATCAAACACTCCATTTGTTCGGACAATTATCGTAGGCGTGGTTGCGGTCCCGCTCGTATTTCTTCCTTCAATATCATCTGAAGTAGCCAACTCAAAAGTTCCGTCAATTATTTCGAGACTCGTTCCTATACCGATTTTTACATCTGTCCCTGTACCGGTTATATTGGTTGTGAATTTCCCGGAGCTTTTATCTATTACCAGTTCCTGAAATCTCAATGGATATGGGTCACTTGTTGTCCCTAGATTATTAATCGTCTGAGTTTCTGCCGTTCCCGTAAATATCATCTTCGCTCCGGCGCTCCATAAATTGCTTCCTGAATAAAATGGGTTTACGGATGTATCAAACCTGTTAAAGTTACCATATATTTTCAGGTTTGCATTCAATCCCAGTCTCGAACTTGCATCTCCGAATGAAATATTCTTGCAACTCCCTTCCGCATCCACCGTTACTGTATGTCCCGCACCTATAATTACATCATCTGAAGATGTCGGCACACTTTCCCCAACCCAGGTCGCCGGATCGCTCCAGTTACCGGATTTGGCTGATGTAATTTGTCCATAACCGCTGTAACTTACGGTTATTAAAAATACTAAAACAAATAAAATGTTAAGTTTTTTCATTTGCTGACTCCTTTATAATTTATACTAATTCTTTTTTATATTCACTGTCTTTCCGAAATAATTCTCATAATATTCTACAATAACATCTGCCAGCAAATCCCCGGTCCTTGCATTTTGCCCTTCCCCCCTGATATCTCTGTTTAACTCCAGTTGAAACCCCGCTGCATTTCTTTCATTCATTACTGTGTGTCTCATGGTTGTGTATCCGCCGCTGAAATAATTTCCCGCATCAGGATAAATATCCGAAGGTGCGGGAGTTGATTTTATCGCGTATTTATCAAATATCGCTCCCAGACTTCTTTCCCCTCTTACTAGTTCCGAATGGGAAATATTTAAGATATCAACCAGTTTCCTTAAACTGCTTCTCTCGGTTATTATCTCATCATTCAGCATTTCATCATCAACACTTAACAGATCCGCATCAAGACAATACCCTATCTCTATTCTTTCCTTGGCATGTTTATGTCCGTGAAGATCAACGTACAATACGGCACCATATTCTTTCTCGGATTCAATTATTGCCGTCTCGATGAACCCGTGATATTCCTCCCAGGCTTCTAAAGCCATACTGTTTCCCTGCGCCGCTTCATCCGCGTCTCTGTTTGCATCCAGTTTTTTTCTGGATAAATGCATAATAACCAGATGAGGTGTTTTTCCGGTCTGCTCCACTATTCTGTCCCGGATTCTCAAAGCAATTTCCATTGTCCCGTAGTCCCGCCCCGTGGCACCCGATTTTCTGTCTGGAATTAATTCCGGTTTAAGATTACCGTCGTGAGGCACCGATATTACAATCGGAATATTCCCGGCAATGTACTCCGTGAAATTCATTTTTCCGTAATAAGACTTCCCCGGAACATACCCGGTTTTTTCACCGGGTATTATTCCGCAATAAATCAGAAAGAGTGCTATGCCTAAGAATTTTATCTTCATATAAAAAAGTTTTATCTCTCTTCTTACTTTATCAATATCATCTTCTTCATCATCTGACTGTTACCCTGCAGAAGTTTTGCAAAGTATATTCCGCTTGGAAGATCGGAAGCATTGAAACTGATCCTGTATATCTGCCCCGCTTTCCCCTCTTCCCTGAACAGACTTATCACTTCCTGCCCGATAATGTTAAATACTTTTAGTTCCGTCATTCCGTCATCCGCCAGCGTAAATTCAATTGTGGTTGACGGGTTGAACGGATTCGGATAGTTCTGATTGAGATTAAATACTTTGGGCACATATCCCGCTTCAATTTCAATTATATTTGAATACTCAAAACTTCCGTCAAAATCAATCTGTTTTAACCTGTACGAATATTTCCCTGCATTTTTAACTCTGTCGGTAAAGGAATAATCCTGTTTCTCTGCAGTTGTTCCTTTTCCTTCAATGAATCCGGCTTTTTCCCATTCTCCCGAACCCTTACGCTGAATCTCAAAACCCGCATTATTCGTTTCTGTCGCCGTTGTCCATTCAAGTTTTACTCTCTCTTTATCGGCAGATGCAATAAAGGAAGTCAGTTCAACAGGCACGATACTGTCCGCATCGCCAACTGTCCATCGTGAAAAACTGTAAACATTCTGAACGGTTACTGTATTGTTTGCCGAATCCGGTGTTCCTCCGGCAAATATCCAGCTGGTTCCCTGGTTTGTTGATCTTGTTGCGGCAAGTTTCAACTCGGGGATGCTGAGCAGTTCACTCTCATCATAGTGAATAACCAGTTGAGCACTTAAGTTAGTGTTAACAATCGGGGTTATATCAAAGTATCTGAGTATGGTCGGATTATTATTTATCAGATAGGAAATACCTGTAACCCTTTTTACAATAGTTGCACCCGGTGCCGAACCGGCGGCATTTATTTCCACCCCTATGCCGCCAAATGTATTATTTACGTTTTGCAGCACAGTGCGGGTTGTCTGAATGTTTCCTTTAACAGTCTTCCCCGGTTGTTCGGTTAATGATGCATTTGAGGAAAGGTAAACGGTGAAATCTCCGGTTGTAAGCGAGCTTCCGTTAACTGCCAGAGTTCCGTTTACGGTTACATGCTTGTCCAGAGTAACTCCGTCCGAACCGGTAATTGTAAAATTATTAAGCAGATGGGGTGCGGTAGTCAGTTCGAACCCGGTTGTTACAGAACTAAGTGTGCTTATATAATCAACATTATACATACCCGAAAAAGTCGGGAATGCTGTTAACTCACCTCTTGCACGCCTTATTGTTTTACCGTCGGCAATTGTAAGGACTTTATCATCTGATGCTCCGTTATTGTCGAAAGTTCCCAATGTCAAATTCAGATTCCCGTTTATGGTTCTGTTATCATGAAGAGTAACTCCCCCACTGTTGTATATCTGCACATTCACAGGTCCGTTAACTGCTGGCCATTCATCATCGGCAGTAATTTGGGGGGAGGATTGTCCCGATGCCCCGTATGAGAGTGTTGCATCCGGTCCGTAAGTGAGTGTAAATCCGCCAAGGGTTAAGGTTGCGGTTCCTCTTAGTGATAAACCATCAAGAACGGTAAGGTTTCCGCCAAGGGTTTTGGCTCCCGAACCTGAAAGTATTACCTTTCCACCTACGGTATCGAGAGCTGCCGGAATTGTCTGTGTCCCTCCCCTTGCAAACCGGATATCTCCATTTACTTCGGTTACCGGAGCGAGTGAGGTAGTGCTGGATCCGGTATAGTATTCACCCCCCGGTTCAATAATTACTGTTGCCGGTATTGTTGCATTGTTATACCAGTAATTTGTTACTAAATTATTACTGAACACGCCCCCATTCTTAACTGAAATTATCCCGGGATTAAAGCATGAAGCAGCCATGTTTCCTGCTGTCAGATATGGTATTTTCAGCATCCCGCCATTCATTACATCAATATTTCCGATATTTATTCTGTTTGTTGAGGAAGCTGCCAGATTTGCCTCTCCGTAAACCGTCATTGTTCCGATTTTTGAAGTCTCCTCGCCTGTAAAGTTCCCTCTCCTTATATGCGATGAGGAACCCACCATATCAAAAATCCCGCCTGAACGGACAATGATTGATGGAGTGGTTGCATTTCCGCTGGTATTTCTTCCTTCAATATCATCTGTGGAACCAAGTTCAAATGTTCCGTTTATAACTTCAAGACTGTTCCCAATTCCAAGTTTAAGATTAGCCCCGGGTCCGGTTGTGAACTTACCCGTCGGTTTATCAATTACAAGTTCCTGAAATCTTATTGGATAAGGCGATGCGCTTGTTGTCCCCAGATTGTTGATGGTCTGCGTCTCTTCCGTTCCGGTAAATATCATTTTATCCCCGTCATCCCAGAGATTGCTGCCGGAATAAAACGGATTGGATGAGTTATCAAAGAGATTTACATTTCCAAAAATCCTCAGATCTGCACTCATTCCCAGTCTCGAACTTGCAGCCCCGAATGTCAGATCCTTGCATCTTGCATTACTATTAACAATCACTGTATGACTGGAGTCTATTATCACATTATCCGCTGAATCAGGCACTACACCCCCAACCCACGTCGATGGTTCACTCCAGTTACCCCCGCTTACCGAATATATCGACGGAGGCTCCGGGATTATCTTGAATGATATCGTGTCCCCGAAACTGCTTTCCGTGAGTGATGCTATCTTTATCTTGCATACGCTGGACGGTGCGTCCGGAACTACCCATGTATAGGGAGAGGATGATGATGCCGTTATCATTGTCCAGTTTGCTCCGTTATCAGTCGAGTAATCTATCCTCGCTGTGCTTAATCCTCCGTCTGTTACCCAGCCGATTTTTTTTGTCTTCCCTACTATCCATTCTTCATTCTGAAATGGCGAGGTCAGTACCATCAGTGCATCATTCCTTGCAAGCCAGTCTATCGTCTTTCTTATTATGAATTGCAGATGAAGTTCTGATTCCGGATGCGGACTTATTGCTGCTACTCTGCCATCTCCGTACACACTCTGGGCTAATGCTGTTGTTCCTATCATCACCCCCGAAGGTGCTCCGTTCAGCGCTACTTCAGTGTTAAATACTCCAACCTGGATGTAACCCGGTAGGCTACCATAATTATTCGGTCCCAGTAACGGTCCTTGTCTGTATTCTATTGATATTGTGTCGTGTGCATAGTCAAGGAATTTCTTTCCGTAATCTGACAGCCCTATTTTTACCCAGCCGATTCCTCTGTCCCAATGAGCCTTATCTATTACTTTTGCATTCAGTATGTTAAGCGACCAGGAGTAGTCACTTGATACAAGATACGATCCCGCACAGATTCCAAGATATCCCCCGCCTCGTTCAACAAATTTTCTTATCGAGTCTCTTCCGCTTGTTTCCAAAGCCGTCGCCTGTCCTGAACCACTCCCTCCCGGTTGCACTATTATATCAAAGTTTTGCAGGATTCCTGCTCGTATATCTGCCGCCATTACTCTGGCAGTATTATATATGCTTGTATCTGCCAGCGATTGCTCTATATTTGTAGTTCCGCTTAAACTCCCTCCGTCATCATTGTATATCGCCACCCTGATCTTGTTTGTCTGACTGAATGTGGCTGTCGTAAAACAGACTAACAACAAAACAGTAAAAATTAAGGCTTTTTTCATTTTTGTTCCTTTTTTATTTATTAATTGTTAAAAAAGATTTCCTTTTCCGGACTATTACTTTAATAATATCATTTTTCTCAGCATCTGTTTTGATCCTTGCGAAAGTCTTGCGAAGTAGATGCCGGTGGGTAATTCAATTGCATTAAAATGAACTGTGTAGGGTTGACCTGCTTTTCCGTTTTCACTGAATAGTTTTGCAACTTCCTGCCCAATGATGTTGAATATTCTTAGCTCCGTCATTCCTTCTTCACTTAACGTAAACTCTATAGTCGTTGTTGGATTGAATGGATTTGGATAATTCTGTTTAAGAGTAAATTCTGCCGGAATCAGTTCATTATCTTTAACTCCTACTATTGGTGTATCCTTATCATTTACTGCCCATAATGAAAAATCGCTTATTCCATTTAGCATTATATTGTTGTTTGCCGCATCAATCACACCCCCCATTTTGGTCCAGTTTGTGCCGCCGTCAACCGATTTGAATAACGCAAGATTATTTTCGTTAAGTGCGCCAAGTTCATCTTCACTGTAAAAGAATTTCAGGGTTGCATTAAGATTGGCATTGTTTGCCGGATTGATCTCATAATGCCTTCGTCCGCCAAACACTGCCGGTCGCGGATTGTTGATTCTTATTACCTCTGTTACTCCAGGTGCACTGCCCGCAGCATTAACCTCAAGCCCGACTCCTCCGAATGTTTCATTAACACCCTGCTGAAGATTGCGTGTTACGGATACCTTACCAAGCACCGACTTTCCGGCACTCTCGATTAACTGCCCGCCATCCCGGATGAACACTTTAAATTCACCGGTCTCAATATTACTCCCCTCAACTAAAACGGTTCCGTTTGCATATATGTCATTTCCCAGAGTAATTCCCTGGTCCCCGCTTAATGTCAGATTATTCAAGGCAGTTTGATTTGCCGGGATTTCCTTATCTGTAGTCACATGATAAAGAGTGGAGATGTAGTCAACATTAACCATACCCGCAAAATTGGGGGGTGTTGAAAGTGTTCCGCTAGCTCTTCTGATAGTAGAACCGGAAGCCATTGTAAAGGTTTTATCATTTGCACTTCCATTGTTATCAAGCTCGCCGGTTGAAAGAGTCAGATCACCGTTAACTACCGCATTTTTTTCTAATGTAACCACCTGCCCCGTACTATATATAGTTAGATCGTTAACTATGTTTGCATCCGGAAATTCATTCCCCGTTGAGACAGACACAAGTGAACTTGTGTACTTCAAATCCACACTGGTTCCGAACTGAGGAGGGTTCATTATTTCACCGGTTGCCCTTGATATCTCGGCGCTGTCTGATAATTTTATATTCGCGTTTGGATTGCTGTTATTTAGTTTCCCGCTTGTAAGCCTTAGTACTTTACCAAGATTCACTGTAAACGGTGCCGAAGCCTGCAGAACCAATTCAGCACTGTTATTTATTTCAAGACTATCGGCAATCACTCTGTTGTCTGCAAGCGTCCAGACTTTCTTAGTGTTTGTATTTGCAAAACTGATTTCAAGTCTGTGGTAATTCATATCGGTTATCACCTGATCAAGCGTCGTTGAGTTTCTCATGTACCTGACCGTGCCGTTGTTTACAAAGTTGGGTGGAAATATTGTTGTTGAACTTGTAGTCTCATAACTCCCCCCTGTCTGTAATTCCACAATGGTCGTGTCAACCCAGCAGTTTGTAGTGGTTGTATTCCTGATTCTTCCCCCTGCTTTTATCAAAATCACCCCGGGATTAAATGTTCTGTTCGAAGTACTCCAGCCGGTGGTTATAAAAAGGGTTCCCCCGTCTTCAATGTCAATTCCGGTCAGATTGATCCTGTTTGTGCTGGATGATGTTACGGTTGCATCACCATACACTATCAATTTCCCGATTGGTTCATTACTTGTGTTTTTTCTGATGTGAGAAGACCCCCCCACCATTCTGAAAATTCCTTCAGGATGTACCGTAATTGTTGGAGTAGCTCCGAGATTGGTGCTTACGGCAAATCTTCCTTCGAGATCGTCCTGTGAAGATAAAACAAATTCGCCTCTGATTATTTCAAAACTGTTTTGTATCCCAATGGTTTGAAGTTTGGTTGTGTCCGTTATAACCATACCCGAATCTTTATCAATTACGATATCCCTGAAAGAGGTGCTTGGTCCAAGATGTTTAAAGTTTTTAATGGTCTGAGTGGCTCCGCCTGTAAACCGTAATATTGCATTTGTGCCCGACCATCCACCAGAAAATACATTGTGGGTTTCATCAAAAATTGTAAAATCTCCATATACGGATAACCTGCTGTCCTGATTCATATCAATATGAGCACTTGTATCGGCAAACATCAGGGTTCGGCAAACTGCGTTTGTGTCATCCACTGATATCAGATGACCGCTGCCAATCTGCACATCATCATTAGAACCGGGGATCACTCCGCCTGTCCAGGTTGCTCCATCTGTCCAGGAACCTGATTGTACAGTTACAATCTGACTATGTGCCGGAATGGAAAGTATAAATAAAATTGTTATTAAACTTAAAAAGGTTTTCATATTATCCTCATTCTGTTAAAATACAAATGAAAATTCCGCCATAAACCGGGTGTATTTATATCTGTCCTCACTCGATGAAAGTAAACCACTTTGGTTAACGTCTTTATCTTCACCGTTTGGAAATCCTTTGGTAAATCTTAACTGGATCTGTGCATTTTTAAGTATCTTGTAATACACACGAAGTGATAGTTCGTCGTCAAACGTATTGTAGTTGTCATTGTCTTTATATTCGCTGATTTTCAGATATTGTATCTGAAATCTTAATTCGGGTAACGCGCTTGGAATAAAATATATTCTGCTGTACCATATTCTCCCCCCTTCCGGATTTCTGCCGCGATTAGGAAATGCACCTCCGATTTCGCCGTTAACATAACCAAATCTGTCCCCCCAGAAGAAACTCGGGAAAGGCGGACTGAATTTTTCCACCTTTTCTGTTGCAGCATCATCCCCTTCATAAGCGGCATACCTTGTTTCAACTTTAATTGACCGGAATGGTCCGAATGCAAAACGGTATCCGATTCCCCCCATATAACCTATTCCCCCCATTTTCGGGAATGAAGGATTTGTGTTAAACGACTGGTGAGCAAATTCACCGAAATAGTCAAGCCGGTCATTTAAAAATGCTCCGGAAATTCCGCCGCCAAGAATAAGATTATCGTTAAATAATCCTCGCAGTCTTTGATTAATAGCATATGCCATTATACTCTGATTGAATAGGTCTGCAGTAAGTCTTGCAGTATATATCTGATCACTACCGGGTTCGGGATATAATCCGCTTTCGCTCAGGTTCTGTCCGGTTATGGCGCCAAACAGAGTCAGGGTATAGTTTTTATAAGCTGCATCAACTCTTGCACCGTCAAATTTTTCCGCGAAGTAATAAGACTCCCCGAATGAAAGTCCGTTCCCCATTCCAAACGGCTGCCTGCCTAAACGAACCCTTACAACATCAAGAAAAAGCACTTTGGATTCTGTAAACTCTCCATAAATCTGTCCAATCCTGAAATCAAGTTTGCCGGTACCGGCAATGTTTCTTCCGGAAAATGAGTTGGGACTTTCTATAGTTGTTACTAGTTCAGTATTGAAAGTTATATTCTTTGTGGAGCGGATATTCCCTCTTAATCTCCCCAGATAACGGACATAGTTTTCCTTGTCCCTGCTGTCTCTTGTATCATTAAATGAATCATTATACCATCTCATCCTGAAATCACCGTCCAGGTTCATCTGAGCAAACGAGGTGTCAGGTAGTATGATTATTAAAAGCGCAAATACTAAAAATCCAAACTTTATTCTGTTTTCCATTTTTCACCTCAGTTTGATAATACGTAAACTATTCCGGTAATCTGTGCGGCTCCTTTTCGAGGTGCCTCGAAACTTCTAAGCACAACTCCTGTTTCGGAGACCCTGTAAATATGGTCATAATCCCCCGAACTGTTTGCTATCCAGAAACTTTGCCCGTCGTGTGTTAGTCCGGTTGCAAATCTGTTTGAAGTACTCCCGCCTGCCGGAGTTGGTGTTGCAAAAATCCCTGTCCAGCTTTTATTCACACTATTGTAAATATATACACTGTCCGCCGCCGTATCATTGCAATAAAGTTGTCCGGCAACCAGAGTTATTCCTCTTGGTTCAGCACCGGGTGCCTGAATTGTGTCGATTATTGCACCGGTATTTGCATTGAGCCTGAATATATATCCGGCACTGTTGAGTGAACTGACTGCCATTAAAATAGTACCATTATCGTAGAATATTCCTCTTAATGTTCCCCCCGTAACCGGAACAGCAAAGGAACTTTTCACTCCGATTGAAATACCACTTACATCTACTTTATAAATTGTCCTGATTGTGCTGGAAGCACACAACCAGATATCCGTGCCGTCATATGCAACGCCTTGTATTCCGGCAGAAGATACATCCCCCGTTGCCCATTCCTGAACTACTGTTGTGTCTGTTAATCTTATCTTGTACAGATACGTTTGCCCGCTTGCCTGATCTGCAACCCACAAATACGGAATCAGCAGGGTTTGAGTTACTTCAAAAGCCGTGTCGAGTTTTGCGCTTGAGCCATCAGGATTAGTCACCGTAACATCCCTTTTACCCGGCGTAGCGAGTGGTGAGATTTCAATTTTTACATTGATTAATGAAGTATTCTTGAATTCTATCTGGTTTACCGTAATCCCTGCTCCAAAACTTACCGTTACTGCCCCCGGCTTAAATCCGGTTCCGTAAATATCAACATCCACTACCGAACCGATTACTCCGGATGCCGGAGTGAGTGCTAGTATTGCAGGGGGTGGTGATTCACGAAGATCTTTTGGTGCCCAGACAATCGGTCCCGGCTGCTTGTAAGGAAGCTCATACTGATCAATTATCACTCCGTTGTACATTGCTTTATATAAAATGTCCGATACATCACTGCTGTTAACTAACCAAAAGTGTCTGCCGTCATGCGTTATACCCGCTATATATCTTGTATAATTGCCTCTGACAGGCACAGGAGTTGAAAATATTGTATCCACTCTTGGTCTGTCATATCTGTAATAATAAATATAATCCTTCTCAGAATCAGAGAAATAAAGCCCGGATCCCGGACCACTTCCATATACGTTAAAATGCTCTGTCACATATGTCAGTCCTCGTGGCTCCGGATTCGGAAGAACATACTCAGATCTGATTGAACCATCCGATGGATTTAGTTCATAAAGGGTTGCCGGGGTTTTATAAGTGGAAGAGCCGCTGTTCATTGCCCACAGACTGTTGCCGTCAAAAGCAAGATCTCTTACAGTTCCCCTCTTTTGTGGTGGTGCATCAAATGACTTTAGGACAACTATACTGTCTCCGCTGATGTCAATCTGAAATATCTTGTCAGTTGTTCCTGCCGAAGATATCCATAAATTAGTCCCGTCATAGGTAATTCCCTGCGTGCTTGTCCCCTCAATAGTTGTTGTTAACCCCCACCTTTTTAACTCTTTGAGTTGCGAGTTGAGCAATATCAGCGAGTTGGATTCCCTCTCCAAAAGGTAAAAGTACCCTCCCTGATCAATAATCACTGAGTCTGAGTTCCCGTCATATTCATATATATCACACCCCTGAAAACCCAGTATGGCAATAACAACCAGTATTACTACCCCGCCTAAAAAAGACCATTTGATTTTGTACGCTTTTTCCATAAGTATGTTTAATTTAAAGTGAATTTTATTCTGTTATTTACTAATATTAAAAAGATCGGGAATATACCCATAATTCTTTAGCGCATTTGCAGTTCTCTCCGCATATGGTTCTATGAAGTTTCCTATGCTTTCTCTTTCTTCCCGAGTTATTTCCGCTCTGGAAACCACAAGCACTTTTATTTCTGACGTCACAGCACGATTTCTGAATTCTTCTTTTGCCACTTCCTCTATCATGCGGTTGTTTGGATTCAGCACGATTGAATTGGCATTATTTAATTCTTTAATGATTTCAGTAAAATAGTTTTCAGAAAAACCATAATGCGAACAACAAAGGGATACTATTGTTTTATTATTTTTATCTTTCAGTCTGTTCACCCCTTCATCCAGATAGAGTTCTATCATTCCATACACCAAGTCACTCTGAGGATTATGCTGTATTTCACTCTCGAGTCCCGCACAAGCCTGATTTACAATTCTTTCTTTATTTATTCCTTTTTCGGTTAGAATTTTTTCGTGATCTCTTGATTCTATTGTAGTGTTTGTACCGGTTATTATTACATCATAATCCGGATTCTTTTTAAGTTCTTCTAAAACCTGTTCCACTCCGAATTCAACAATTCCAAGTACTTTGGTCTTCGTATTTTTGCTGAACTCAGTATGTGGATAAACAACCGAAAGAGTATTGCAGGCAATCAGGATTAAGTCGGGAACATACTTCTCCTCCATTTTCTCAAGCGCAATGTTAAATATCCTGGCTTTTTCCTCCATCGATGGAAGATCATTATACCTGTAATTTGCGGAAGGGAGAGCGTTAAAGAATATTAACTCAACCTTGTCCCAAATTTTCAGGTTGAATAATTTTTCCTCCAGGCCTGCAGTTACTGAAATTCCGCCAAGCCCTGAATCAGTAATTAATATTCTTACTTCTTTTTTTTCGTAAAAATCCTTGTCAGATTTAATGCAACTATCTTTCATTGCACATCCCCATGAAAACGGGGTGGCCGCTGTAATCAAAAACACTAGTAATTTTTGTGTAAATTTCACTTGTTTCTTTTATATTTAAAAAAATACATTTCAATTTTGATACCAAAAAAAATCCCTCAAATTGTGTTGAAAACAGTAAAATTCAGAAGAATAATCCTCTTAAGTGAGCTAAAACATCTCACACACTGGGAGCAATCATCTCACTTTACGGTCAAATCCCTTTTATTTCATCTGTTTTTACCCCCTTTCTTTTGGCATAAACCTTGCCCAACTCTTAACAAATGCAATTTGTAATAGTTTGTGTCTTTGTTTATTTTGTACCTATGAAAAAGAAATAAATGAGAACTTTTTTGAATACCAAGCTTACTAGAAAACCATTTGCTTTTTTCCTCCTTTTTGTCTTGTCAATTATTGTAATTACACAATTAATTGTTTCATCGCTTCGCGAATGGAAGGCAGACATTATTGAGGGAAAACAAGTTCTAACAGAAGTGGTAGTGGAGAAATTGGAAAAAGCTGCCATTGATTATCTGGATAGCCTGAGCTCGACCGGATTTTTTGAACGAGACTCGATTGCAGCACTTGCTCTCAATAGTTTCAATGTTAAACTTAAGAAAATCACTTCAAATGAACTTATTCACATTCCCGGTATGGAGGGGGGATTTTTTTTTCCGGTACTGGATGAGTTCTATGGTTATGCTTTCCCCACATCTCCGCCGCCTGTTCCGGCATTTGGCCCTCCTCCGCGATCATATAATATAATTAAAGACCAGGCTGTTGAATCGGCTACTAAGGACAGCCTCTTAAGCAATTTGCATTCTTTTGATCCGGCAGTTTTTCCCTTGGCAACTAAACCCCTTAAAATCAGAAATAAAACAGTTGCCGTTGTGTGGTCAAGGATCCACGTTGAGCGTGAACTACCGGCTCTTAAACTAAATACCGTTCTTCAGATATCCGGTATTATTTCCCTTGCGGGATTTCTTGTCGCTTTTTCTGTTGCCAGTTCCCAACGAAAAAAAATAAGGATAATTAAGGGGGGATTGCAAAAAATAGAAAATGATACTTCTTACCGACTGCCTGAATTTTCCGGTTCTTACGGTTCAATCTCTATGGCAATTAATAAGCTCGTTGCACGAATCACGGAAATGCATAAACAGACACAGCAGCTTGAAAAGGAACTTTATCATCAGGATAAACTGGCAACACTGGGTAAACTGATCGCAGGGGTTGCCCACGAAGTGAAAACTCCGCTGGCCATAATTAAAACCCGCATTCAAATATGGGAACATGCATTAAAGAAAAAACAGAGTACCGGCTCAGCTGATTCCGGTATTTCATTAAGTGAAATTAAGATCGTGGTGGACGAAATAGACCGGCTGACAAAATTAGTAAAACGACTTCTGGTTTTTTCTAAACCGGTTTCTAATAATTTCCAGACGGTTAACATCAATAAAATTCTTATGCAGACAATATCTCTTATTCAAATCGAAGGAAATAATAACTTCAAGGTCTTTACCAATTTTTCAGAATCCATTCCTTTGATAAAGTGCGATCCTAACGCTCTGGAGCAAGTGTTTATCAATATCTTCTCCAATGCCCTGGAAGCTTCTCCTGAAAACGCTGAGATTACAGTTAATTCATCCTGGGATGAAGATTCCCGAACTGTAAAAATTGAAATTGTTGATAACGGCTCCGGCATTCCACAAGATATTTCAGACCGGATATTCGATCCGTTCTTCACAACCAAAGAACACGGAGCGGGACTTGGTCTCTCAATAGCCTATGAAGTGATCAAAGCTTTCAAGGGTAAAATAATTTTCTCTCAAAATTCACCTGCCGGAACAAAGTGCTCTATTTTACTCCCCAGAAACCAAGATGAAAAATAAAAAGAATATCCTGATTATTGATGATGAAGCCCCGATGCGAAAAAACATCCGCGATATCCTTTCCCTCGAAGGATACGGTATCCTCGAGGCTGAGAACGGACTTGCTGGTGTTGATGTTGCCCTTAATAATGAAATTGATCTGATTCTTCTTGATTGCAACATGCCGGTAATGGATGGCTTTGCCGCTTTGTCTGAATTAAAACTTATTAATCCGGAACGCCCTGTAATTATGCTTACCGCCTATGGAACTAACGAACGCGTTATCGAGGCAATAAAAAAAGGTGCTTACGATTATATCGAAAAACCTTTTGAACTGAGTGAATTCCTTATAATTGTTGAACGCGCGATTAACTACTACGACCTTCTTAAGGAATTAAATACTCTCAGAAACCGCATCTCGCCTAAAGAAATTGTATCTGTTAATGAGGATCCTATCATCGGCAAGAGTTTGAAAATGAAAGAAATACTTAAGCTTATCGGACTTGCTGCTCCTTCCGACGCTAACGTTCTGATCCAGGGAGATAGCGGTACGGGGAAGGAATTGATTGCTGATGCTATACAGCGACACTCTCTTAGAAAAGAAAAACCTTACGTAAAAATAAATTGTGGCGCATTTACTGAATCCCTGCTGGAAAGTGAAATATTCGGACACGAAAAAGGGGCGTTTACCGGTGCAACATCTCAAAAGCTCGGACGGTTTGAGCTTGCTAACGAGGGAACTATCTTTCTTGATGAAATAAATAATATGTCCCCCTCCCTGCAGGTCAGGCTGCTTAGAATTCTTCAGCACCAGTCCTTCTTCCGGGTAGGGGGTGAAGTACCCGTTCCGGTTAATACACGTATCATTGCCGCATCAAATAAAAATATAGAACAGGAAGTGGAAGAAGGAAGACTTCGTAAGGATCTCTTCTACCGACTTAATGTTGTCCGGATCAATGTACCTCCTCTTCGCGAAAGATCTGACGATATTCCGTTGCTGGTTGAGCATTTTCTGAGCAAGTATGCTCCGGGTAAAAAATTTATTGTAAGCAATGAAAATATGAGTAAATTGAAAGAATGCTATTGGCACGGCAACGTCCGCGAACTTGAAAATAATGTTCAGCGGGCTATTGTTATGGCGCGGGAGAACTTCATTGAAATCGAATCATCAGATGAACCGGTAAAAGCCGAGCTCCCTCTGCCGGGTTTCGATATGATAGCAATCAAAGGAATTCCTTTTAAGCAGGTTGTGGAGGATTTCGAGAAATCCTTAATAACCAGAGCATTGATAGCTACAAAAGGTAACCGGACTGAAGCAGCTAAACTGCTCAAAATACACCGCAGACATTTATACACGAAAATAAATGATTATAAGATCAACATCTCATAACTCGCACCCGGGTGATTTTCTATCATCCGAGCCCCCGAAATTTCCTTAATCAACGGATAGCCCGGAAGCCGGGCGAAAGGGGAGCAGAAGGGAAGGGTTTGCAAAAAAAAATACGGCTTTTCAGATGAAAAACTGGTGATAAATTTCTCTCGGAATTGACCCGGGAATCTGACATAATGTGATTAACTACTTCAGCTCCACTTCAGAGTATTTTCTCATAAATGAAAAAGCCCTGTAACTCATTGAATTACAAGGCTTTTCTTTGTGAGCGTCCCGAGCATCGGGAAACCGCCGACCTTTAAAAAACAAAAAAGCTGGACAGACCAGCTTTTCTTTGTGAGCGTCCCGAGTATCGGGAAACCGCCGAACTCCGAAAAACGAAAAAGCCGGACAAACCAGCTTTTCTTTGTGAGCGCGGGTGGGCTCGAACCACCGACCCTTTGCTTAAAAGGCAAATGCTCTACCCCTGAGCTACGCGCCCTTACTTCTAAACTTATTTAAAAATTAGACTACAAAGATAACTATTTCCTTAATTTCAACCAAATCTAATCTAATGTCACTTGTTCACTTTTTTGGTAATAGTCAAAAATAATCCCTGTTTGTACAGAGCAGTATCTTAAATTTATTAATAGTTTATCTATTTAATCAGCATCATTTTCCGTGTTGCGGTGAAATCAGTCGTTGTCAGAGTATAGAAATAAATACCACTGGTTAAACTGCTTGCGTCAAATTTTGTACTGTGTGCACCGGCTTTTTCGAATGAGTTGTGTATTGTTGCAACTTCCTCCCCCATTATGTTGAATATCTTCAATGTTACTATTTCGTCCTGAGGAATGTTATAGCTGATTGTTGTGCTTGGGTTAAATGGATTCGGATAGTTCTGTAATAACTCAAAACCTACTGGTATTTCATTACCCGAAAATTCTTCCGCATTTGAAACTACGTCCAGGTAATCCATTATGCCTCTTAGCAGCGCGTTTGCCGCAGAATCATATCTTGCATCATTTGAAGTTGACGTTGAAATCTGTTCAAATGTTAGCGCCATAACTCCCTCGGCGTAATTTGCCCAGAACCAGCTTTCCGGATAAACCATTGGATTTCCTGTGGTCCATGTTATTGTGTAATTCCAGTCATGAATCCCGGTAAAATAATAACTCCTCACATCCCCGATGAACTCTTTCTGATCAACAACATATTGCGCTGAAGTTCCTGCTTCGTGATGAAACACAAAGTAATCTTTCGTCGCACCTCCGTCCCCGTGCATGTTCAGTGCTATGCGCACTGGATTTGCCGAACCCATAAACCCGAGATATTTATTCTTCAAAGCTGCTACTTCCGGCTCATTCGGAACAGTGAACCAGTTCCGTTCCAGATCTACTCCGTTAGCATTCACTCTTCCGTATCCAAGTTCAACCCCGTCCGGATTATACATCGGCACAATATTAAAAATAAACCTCTCGCGCAGAAGTGTTCCAAGTTGGGTATCTGACGAAAGAAATTCTATAATTTTATGTGTTAGCATCTCCGATTGTATCTCATTGGGATGAGTCCGCGCATGAATTGCAACCCGGTAAACCGGGAGAGAATGATTCTGCTCTCCTTTAATCGAAAGCATCCAGACTGTCCGTCCCTGCACGCTCTTCCCTATTGAATCAATTACTATGTATGGATTCAACCGCCACTTATTAAGCTGGGACATGAGACTGTCGTAACCATAGGTATACGCTTTGGATTCCATTACATTTTCAGTTTGAGAGGGAATCAAATCATCCTGTGCATTCGCAGGCACACACAGAGTTAATACCAGGAAACCAATAACGACAAAACTAAATTTTCTAAACATAGTGTAAATATAATATAAAACTACGAATTAAATATCCCGACTTCTTGTATTTATTACCAAATAAAAAAGCCCGCCCCTTTCGGAGCAGGCTCTTAAATAATCCGCTGTTAATTTAATTACTTAATTAACATCATTTTCTTTGTTGCTGTGAAATCACCTGCGGTTAAATTGTAGAAGTAAACACCACTGGTTAAACTGCTTGCATCAAAGCTTGCACTGTATGCGCCGGCTTTTTGGAATGAGTTGTGTAATGTGGCAACTTCCTCCCCCATGATGTTGAATATCTTCAATGTTACTATTCCGTCCTGAGGAACGTTATAGCTGATTGTTGTACTCGGGTTGAATGGGTTTGGATAGTTCTGATAAAGCGCATAGGTCTCTGCCGTTAATGAAGGCTCTTCTTTAATGCTGGTTGCATAATCACCAAAGAAGTTGTAAAGTTCCATCGTTGTGGCCACCTGTCTTAATGTGAAGAGGTGATTCATTCCGAATCCGCCTTCATTGTCAAGCGGTGAGGTGCCGCCGTTTACCGTGTCGCAGTTTGGATAGTATGCGGAAAATTTGAATTCAATTGCTCCTGCAGCGGTTCCCGTCGGGAATACAATTGCTTTCGACCATACTTTGTCTCCTGCTACTTTATCACCGTTGATACCGGCATCATTTAATACTGTAATAAATGGGAATCCGTTTGTCTGTACAGTTGTGTCTGCAACAACCCAGTTTCCGCCCCAGTTTCCTATAGGTATCGAACCGCCTTTAACTCCTGCGAAAATAAGGGTATTCGGATCAATCGGAAGATTATTGTAAACATTCCTTGCATTGGTCATGTTAACCTGGAATAATACTGTAACCGGATCTGTTAACGGTCCGAATGATGGTGAAATTAATGGCTGGATCGAAGGCATGTTATATGTTGATCCGTCTGCCTGATATGTGAACCATCTGTCCTGACCTGTTTCCCAACCTGTGTTGGTGAATCTGTCTTCCGGATAAGCTCTGAATTTCCACTTGGTTGAATCTCCTAAGAATCCCTGAATAGTCATTGAGGTCTTGAAGATCTTTGGCTGTAACGGATTTGTTGCCCTTAGTCTTCGGTCACCGCTTACAACTGTTCCAAGCCCGTCCCAGTCTAATCCTTGTACGGTTATGGAGTCTTGTGTCGGATCAAAGAATCCCGCACCACTGCCGTATATTGCATTCATGTCGGCTGTAAAGTTAATTGTGTTAACAACCGTTGGCTTGAAAATGTAAATACTGTCATCGTTGAACCAGTATACCGGAAGTGTGACTCCGGGTGCGGTTACTGTAAATGGTCTGTCTGGACTTCCTTCCCATCCATCCGGTGCTTTTACGAATTTAAACCCGTAACTGTTTCCGGCTGTTGTTGCTGGAAAGTTTACTGTCAGAGAGTAAATTGTGTCCGCCCCAACTCTCGCTAATTTGAAGAAGGTTCCTTGCCAGTCTCCACCCGGATCTCCGGCTGCCGCCTGGAAGCTTCCTCTTATTACTACTGTGTCAGTAGCAATGCTGAAGAGTCCCTTCTTTACTTGTACAGACATATTTACACTAAATGTTACCGGAATTGTCTGTGCGAACATAGTAACACCAAACAATAAAACTAATATTGTTGCTGCTATTTTCTTCATATATCACCTTTCTTTATTTGTTTGTAATTTGAGTATTAATTCTCTTACTCTTTCTTAAAATCCCACCGATACTGAAACTCTGTTGATGGCGTCAAATATTCCGAACTGATTATAACTGTAGTCAACTTTCGCATATACCGGTCCAAAGTCATACATCAATCCAACACCCGCGCTAAGTCCTTCTTCTGCATCTGTCTTTAGTAGCGAGTTATAACCCACTCTTAATGCTATCATTCTCTTCCATGATACTTCCGTTCCAAGATTCAAGTATGAACTCTGATTGTTTGGGTAAACTGCATCGGTCGCCAGAACAACTTTCCAGTCCTCCATTTTAATCAGATCATACCCCAATCCAACTGTGAATATCAAAGGTAAAGTCCAGCTGTCCGTGTTTAAGGTCGCTGTTATCTTGTCGTTATTCCCCGTGTTGGCGGGATCAATATCAACCGACTGCAACAGATCTTTCCCGTCCAGTTTCATTTCAGTTCCAAAATTAGAAATATTCATGCCAATACGCAAGCCATCTAATTCGGTATGAAATAATAACCCGATATCCAGCGCAAACGCGCTTGCGGACTCATTCCAGATCTGTTGCCTGATATACTTCAGGGACCCTCCTATCGAGAATCTGTCTGTAAGATTTTTTGAATAAGTTACTGCCAGTGAAATATCCTGTGCTTTCCACCTTTGCCCTGTTCCGTTTGGTTCTTCGGGTGTGGTTATCTCTTCTTCTCCGTAGTCAAGCTGGTTTACTGAAATCCCCACCGCATCATTATCTGTTATTTTGAATGCTAATCCTATCCAGTTGAATTTGGTTCCCACCAGCCATTCCGAGTAGGACACATTGAATTCGCTTCTTTCCAGCCAGCTTATACTCCCCGGATTCCAGTATAATCCCGTTGCATCGTTTGCCACCGCCACAAATGCGCCCCCCATTCCGGTGGCTTTTGACCCAACTGGTATTGTTAGGAAGTTTGCTGCAGTGGTTCCAACTTTTGACTGCCCAAAATTTATACCGGCTGCTAATATTATAATTACTGCTAATATCATCTTTTTCATATCTTTTTCTCCGGTAAAATTATTTTATTATTGCAAGTTTGCCGTACTTCTTGTCGCTTATTCCGTCTGCTTCAACTACATAGAAATAAACACCGAAAGCTACATCAAGTCCTTCTTTCGTCTTCAAATCCCAAATAACGCTTCCGTTATTTATGTCCCCGTCATGCTCCAGCGTTCTTATGTGATTTCCGCTTGATGTATAAAGATGTATCTTCGCATTTGGCGGCACGTTAATAAAATTGATTATCCTCTCTCCTCGCCCTCTTACTGTCGGCGGTAGTGGCGACTCGAATACGTTCGATACTACATACGGATTTGGCACCGCTCTTACTTTAGTTAACGAGTCCTTTGCCGCACCTGAATTGTATCCCGCTGCCGTTGTATTGAATATGAACTTGTCTGCAGCTGAAAGCGGTCTGAAAAATCCTAATTTTAATGTGTCCCCCCCTTTTGGTATGTATACTCCGGTGTCCGAGAATATTACCTGCCATGAAATCTTTGTTCCGTCTTCATTCGATAACACAAGTATGTCATCTGCCGATAATGTGTCTTGCTTCGGTGCTGCCGGATCTTCGTAGAACAAGAATTTTACTTGTTTTGGATTTGCTGCTTCTGTAACATCATATATCTTGAAGTTTAACTTCTTGTTTACCGGTAATTGGAAATTAAACAATCCGCTTAAATCATTCGAACTGTCTTTATAATCATTTGAAAATACAAATGCATAATCCTTAGCCGGCTTATCTCCAATCACATTATTGTACACTGTATCAACCCACTGGATTACACTGTATTTTAAGAATCTTGTATCCGGTTGTGTTTGATTGTTTATTCTCCATCCGCTTATACTTGGATTCGGTTTTACGCTGTCTGGATTCTGGTAGCTTGCATCAATCGAAAGTCTTACTCCGTCAAATATTTCTCCGTTACTTCCCGATAGCTTCCTGCTCTGATCTATCAGAATCTGACCGCTTAACGAATCTTTCACTGTATAAGCATATCCGATTTCTACTCCCTTGCTTACTGAATCGGTGAATGTCACAATATATGTCGTCGTTTTTACCGCAGTAGGATCCACCACCTCAAAGTAAGGCGTAACTGTTGAACCCCCTTTTGCTCTGTCAAGTTTCTTTCCTGACTCTGGAGGTACATATCCCAAAACCGGTGCGTTTGGTATTGCGAAACCGGTGTTTTTGTCCGTCGAAATCTTCCCGGTAACGTCCTTGCTTATATATCTTGTGTTTTCACTCGGATATATATCTTTGTCTGTTCTGCCTCTGTCGTATGCTACAACTGCATAATAATAAGTCCTGCCGTTAATTACTTCATTGTCAACAAACGAATTAACCACTCCGTTATCGCTTCCCAGATTGAACGGAGCACCATTTGTTAACTCATATAATCCCGGCGATGAAATAAATAATCCCGATATTCCGTTTACCAGATCAAATTGCTGATACGGCTTTAGAAATACTATCTGCCCGCTCGCATCTGATATTAATTGTACATCTGTAAAATCAGGATCCGTCCCTTTATATATTTTATACCCCTCAAAGTCTTTTTCCTTTGTGGTGGGATCAATGCTGTTTTCCGCTTTTGTATCCCAGTATAGAGTTACTTTTTTATCCCCCGCAACTAATTTTAACGTCGGCTTATCTGGTGGTTGAGGAAAATTGTAGTTTGCATTGTATATTAACTGCGCTATCTGCTTTGTCTTAATTACACCCTTCAGATCTTCTCCGTATGCAAGAGCTAATGAAAATCTTTCTGTTTTTCCTGGTAAAAGAGGGAAATATCCGGACCCGTACATAAAGTCACCGTCTTCACCTCTGGTTGCTACATTGCCCACTACCGATGCCGGCACATCAAAATACCCGGGATTTAATCTCCTCCACATATCCTCGTCATCATTCATCTTTACATCGTTTGCCGGCACAAAGTACTGGAAGCTCGTCAGTCCCAGCTGATCCGATTCATCAACATCCGTTTTATCTATATTCGGCTCTCCCGGAAATTGTGTGTCTTCTAACCTTCCTGTTACTGGGTTTAGTTGAAATCCTGATGTCGGCAATCCGTCCCCCTCTCCCTGATCGCCTGTGTTGGGCTTTCCGTCCAAACCCACATCATCTGTCAACGGATTCCAGTCTCCGTCATTATCTATTCCATCGTCCCTGCTCTCATCAAGCATTATATCACCAGATCCGATGTTCCCTGCAAAATCCTTATATTGTACCGGATTCAGTGTGTCAATTAGCACAATCCCTGCCGGTGATTTCTTATACTGCCTGTAGTGAATTATATAATTCTCGTCTATTAATCCGTCAAGATCATTGTCAATACCGTCAAATGCATTCTTGTTTACTGCTCCCGTAGGGTCAATATCTCCTTCATTTAACTTTGTAACATTGGGATTTAAGAAAAACTTTACTCCCATGGATGTTACTGTAACCGTATCGTTCGGCATTGTAAATAATGTCCTCTGGAATGTGCTCTTGTCAATTAGCACCAATTTATCATTAGGCTTGATTGTCTTACTGTTAAAATCCTCTGTCTTGAAAAATTTCGCATCACCCGAAAATTTTTGATTGTCTGCATCATTGTCAACTCCGTCTATTCCATTTCCCGGTGATTCCAGAAACGCGTATGCTATGTATCCCACCTGACTCGGATTTGGCTGCCACTTCGCATTCGCAGTTGGCCTTATGTATCCTCTCCCTCCGTAACCCGGCTCAATATCAAATGTATATGTGATAGACTCTCTTACATCGAAAAATGATGCGTCGTCATTCCATTCATCCCCCTCTGCACCAACGTACGTCCCCACTAACGTTCCGAAAACAGCCTGATCATATGTTGATGTTCCGTCATTCTTTATATTATATAACCAGAAAAGAACATTCTGTGCAAGAAAGTTGCTCCATTGCAAACCTCTTATTGATACCTGCAATGCATGTCCGCGTCTTAACTGATCCATTGAATCCGGGATAAATCCATGCCGCTGAAACATCTTCTCATCCGGATTATCATCCATCCAGAAATAACTTTCCTGATCTGCATTTATCTGCCCGCGTCCGAAATATCCGTTCCAGTCCACCGAAGGCGTCATATCCTTTCCGTCAATAATTATTGGTTCACCCGAATATGTCCAGGTCGGGAAATCAGGCCATGCAGGCGGCCAGGTTTCCGGTTGATGACTCATTGCTACTCCTTTTGCCAGTTCATTCAGCGAAGGATTTGCAAAACCCGGTATCGGCTCAAATCCCCAGAACGCTCCACCTGGCGCATAGTCACCGCCTCCTGGTCTGCTTACCGGCGTTATTATTACCGAGTGTATTGTATCTTTCGAATTAAGTGTATCGTTCATATCATAATCCTTCACCGGAAGATGAATTCCTACTAATGGCGATACGTCTCCCACATACCCGTTTGCGTCATACTTCCATGATCCTCTTGGACCCTGATCCCCGGGCTGTGCTATAACTCCGTAATTCGAAAATATCGTCCTTACCTGATTCCCCCTGTGAATACCCACTTTCCTGAATGTGCTTGTTCCGCGTGTCGTTACTCGCTGCTGGCTGTATGCTTCTTCCGGAATCAGTAAATATATCGCTATTACTATTAATACTAATTTTATTATCTTCATTTTACAAAACCTGTTCTGTTATTTTAGAAAAATAATGTCGCACCAACTTCTATACGTCGCGGTTCCGAATACATCGTCGGATTTCTGTAATATTCGTCCACAGTATTGAGATTATAATGCCTTAGCACTTCATCCGTGTTCCTCTGCCTGAATAAATACTCAGCCAATGTGAAATCAGCAGTACCCGAATCATTATATACTCCGTATTCGCTCTGTATATCAAACAGATTGAATACCCTTGCAAAAATACTCACCTTGTACGAACCGAATACTATATCCTTGTATGCCCTTAAATCAACCGTGTAAGTTACCGGCTTTAATTCACTGTTGGTTAACAAAGCTGAAAGATTAAGCGATTGAGAAGGCGTATATGGGAATCCGCTTCCATATTGTCCTATCAAACTGAATCCCCAGTTGTCAGCTGATGAATAATTGAATGTTACGTTCACAGTATGCGTCTGATCCTGATCAAGCCGTATTAATTGTATTTCGGGTTGCTGTCCGCTTGCCACCTGATTTCTTGTGGCTGCCGGATCACTTGCATTGCCCTTTGCACTCTGCAATGTGTAATCAATTGTAGCACTCCAGTTGTCCGAAAATCTCTTCGTCAGGGATAAAACTATTCCTTTTACAAATCCGAAATCACTGTTTACGTATTGACTGTACCTTCCGGCCCCTCCGAATATCCTTATCTCATCTGCTCTCGTTCCGGCAAGATTTCTAATGTCCCTGAAATATCCGGTCAAATCAACCGTTATCTCATCCGTTATTGCCTGCTGAACTCCAACCTCACCGCTTATCGTCATCTGTGGCTTCAGGTCCGAATTCCCCGCAATCCCTAAATTCTCTGTCCCCTGTCCAAATTTGAACTCGGGATTAGTGTACAGCAAATCAAAGTTCGGTATCTGGAAAAAGTGCCCGTAGGAAAAGTGAATCACTCCTCGGTCTGTTATCGGAAATGCTATTCCTAACCTTGGACTTACCTGATATTTTGCCGTGGCGTCTGTGTACCAGATCTCTTTTCGTTCTGCTAATGTCTTGCTGATATTCCACGGTTTTCTTGGTCGGTAAATATCCGGATCATCCTTCATCGAATCGGCTAATATTTTCCCGTCCGGTTTGAAATAATCAAACCTTAATCCGATATTTATGATCATCTCATTCAGCTCAATCTTGTCCTGTAAATAGGTCGAAAACTCTATCGGTGTCCTCTGATACAAATCAATCCTCAAATTCTCATCTGGATTGTTTGGATCAGGCAAATACATCTTTGCCCAGGGTGTTCCCGTAATAGATGGATCCTGTAGCCCCTGCTCTTGTATTAAATTAATATTATCAAATGATAAATTGTGCCGGTTAAACTCAACTCCCCCTTTAATTTGATGAATCTGCGTTACTTGCGAAGTTATATCAAACTTTGCACCGTACGTTCCGGTCGTCCGCTTGAAATGCTGATTGATTGTGCCCCCCGTCAATGGCGTTGGAAGATCAGCCGGATTTTGACCTAAAAGATTCTCATGCGTATAATATGGATTGTCAAAATTTTCATAAACATAATGATGATACTTCTTAAAGAAATAAGACAAATTTAACTGATAAAATGTACTCGCTCCTAACGTATGAGTTATACCAAGTATATTTGTGTTCCCATACCTGAATCTCTTCAAATCTCCGTCAGGATTATATGCAAAGCTGTGATTGTAATCCCTGTATCTTACTCTGTCATATATGTAATTAAACGTAACTTTTACATTGTCTAATAACCTGTAAGTTAATTTCCCTTGCCCGTAAACCTTCTCATTGAAGTTCATTGGCACAACAGCACTGTCTCCCGTATTCTGGAAAATATATCTCGACTCTATTGGCTCCGTCGCACCTAAATTTGTTGTTATATCCCACGGATTGAATACCCTCAATCCCTTCAGCCATCCGTCAAAATATATGTATCTTGCGTTTGCATAAAAGAAAAGTTTATTCTTTAATATCGGACCGCTTAATGATCCCTCAAGGTTTCTTACCGCAAGCGGATTTATTTTATTCCCGTCTCTGAACAAGTCTGTGTTGGTAGTATAATGGTCTCCCACATATGCCGTGACTGTTCCGTTAAACGTGTTGTCTCCGTCTTTTGTGGCAATATTTACATAACCTGATAAAGCCTTACCGTACTCAGCATTAAAGGCTCCACTTACAAACTGAAGCTCCTGTATCGAATTCGCATTCACATCCACTACCGTCCCCCCGTCATACACGTCCGTTACCGGCACACCGTCAATCGCATAAACCACCTCGCCGCGTCTTCCTCCTCTCACCGTTCCCCCAACTATTCCGGCTTTTAGCTGAAGCACTTCTTGAAATTCCGTTACCGGCAAAGCCGCTATATCATCCGCACTTACAATGGATGTTGAACTTGTTAAGTCCTTCGTTACTAGTGGCTTCGTTGCAGTAACCACCACCTCTGTCCCCAGTTCCAGCGTTACTTCCGAAAGTTGAACATCCTGCTTCGACGTTAAATCTATTGATACCCGGATACCCTGAATCGTTACTGAACTGTAACCCACCGCCGAAATCTTTATCGAATAATTTCCCGGTGCTACGTTCAGTATGTTATAATAACCGTCCAGATCCGATGCGGCGCCCTGTGTAGTCCCCTCTATCACCACATTCACAAACGGAAGCGGCTCACCCGTTAGTTTATCAGTTATTCTGCCCGATATCTTCCCCGATTGGGCATGCGCAACCCCCATCGTCAGAATCAATACTATTACTATATGTTTTACCAAAGGAAACAATTTTCTCATCTATACCTCCTGAGCATTTCTTCCTTACTTAATTATGTATGTCTGATTATCTCTGTGAATAAAACATTCGCCTGCATTCACAAACCTATCAAAATTATTAAATCCTAACACGGCACGCGGTTCTTCTTCATTATATCCTGCCGCATTGTCGTCTGTCCTGAAAATCCACAACATTCCGTCTTCCTCAACCATAATCCCCAGTTCCCCCTTAATTTCAAACACCCCCTTGAATCTCCCCTCTCCCGTTATATACCTTTCCCCCTTTTTCTCAAACTTGTCGTTAAACACTATCAAACTTTTATTGAATGTCCCAACCATCAGCCCGTCATAACTCGCCAATCTCTCAAAATTTATCTCCCTGCTCTCTCCTGTCTTTTCAAGCCTTTCGTTCATCATTATGCTCAGCGGATTCGGTACACTCTCTTCAAATTTAACCCCGCTTATTATAATACCCCCCTCCGTTAACCCGAAATAAGTCACCGCCGTTATCCCTGCCTCACCGGTTACTTCCTTCTCCTCGTCAAAATCATACCGCACAACAGTAAAAACCGGATTTTCTTCCTCTATAGGAATCAGTTCCCTGTTATATATCACCGCAACCCCCTCATCATTACTGTCAATATATATTTGCCTTTCCATCTCAAACTCAATCCCCTCTTCCGGATCAATAACCTTCTCATTTCCCCTCTCCCTTATTGTCAGCTTGAGTGTCAGGGGGTCTATATACGTAATAACCCCATTATTATTAACCTTGTATAATGGATGAGGCATTCCATAGAATGCCTCGTTTATAAATTTGTCCGTAAGTTCAAAATTATTATCAAAAAGATAACCGTAGATCTGGAAATTCTCTTCTGCCTCTGGAAAATCATACGAAAGGATTAACATATACTCCCTGTCCTTCGAAAATTCCACCTGCTTTAACCCTCTTACTTGCTCATTAAACAAAACATCATCCTCTCCTGCAATTCGGATATATGAGTCCTCAAGAGTCACCATAACATCATTTATAGAAAAAATATTCCCTTCAGTTACCTCAACCCCTGAAGTCTCAATCTGTCCAACATTTTTTACCTGTAAAAAAAATAAACAAAAACTCACAAGAAATATTTGTAACCTTAACGCTCTCTTCATTTTTCTTTCTTATATTAAGTTTAACCTAAGCACAATCCTGCTAAAATAGCTTTGCAATTTATGTAAAAATTAGTTAATAATCAAAACCCTCCGTCACATCCTCCCCCTCTGCCATATCAGTATATCTCCGTTCCAATCCCCTCTTATTTCATTTCTCCCCTGTTCCATCCCAAGCCCCTCCCCCGGATTTCCCCATCCCCACCTCTGCCACCCCACCTCCACCCCCTCTCCCTTCGATATGAATACGTGGTGAATACGTACTGAATACGTACTGAATACGTGGTGAATACGTACTGAATACGTACTTAACTCGATCAGAATTCCTTCTCCTCACGATTCATTAACAATTAAACAACTCTCCCCCTTTGACAATAAAAAAGGGCAAATTCAATCAAACTTGCCCTTTTTCTGCTAATTACCTAAAAAAATCTACTTCACGCGCAACAGCCAATTATGAGTATCCGCTGTCTTCCCCCGGTGAATAGATGTAATCGTATCAAACAACTTAAGCGATAAATCGTCCGATACCCCTCCATTTATCTCCATTACCCTCTCTTTGTACTTCATAATTCCCACTGTGGAAATAATTGCTGCCGTTCCGGTACCGAATACGCTTATTACCTCCCCCTTGTCATATTTCTCAATAAATTCATCTATACTCACTACTCGCTCCTGCGGATTCATCCCCCATTCCTTTAGAATTTCCAAAACCGTCATTCTTGTTATTCCCGGCAAAATCCCTCCGGTCAGTTTTGGAGTAACTATCTCATCCTTGAACCGGATGTAAATATTCATCGTCCCGACCTCTTCAATATTTTTCTTCTCTACCGCATCCAGCCATAGCACCTGGGTAAATCCCTGTTCCTTAGCAATCTCTGTGGCAAGCAAACTGGCTGCATAATTTGCCGGAGTCTTGCACTCTCCCAATCCGTCTCTTATCGCCCTGACATACTTGTCGCTTACGAGTATTTTAACCGGTTTGAATCCTTCAGGATAATATGCCCCAACCGGGGATAACAGGATTATGAACTTATATTCCTTCGAAGGTTTTACCCCCAGTGCCGGATCAGTACCGAAAATAAACGGTCTTATATAAAGCGCTTCCCCGTCTTTTTCCGGAATCCAGTCCTTTTCAATTTTTACCAGCTTCGCAAGTGCCTCTAATGCAAAATCAACATCCACCTCTGGCATGCACAGCCTTCTTGATGAATTATTTAGCCGCATAAAATGCTTGTCTGGTCTGAATACAACCACTTCCCCGTTTACCGTCTTGAATGCTTTCAAACCCTCAAATGCTGCCTGACCATAATGAAAAAACATTGTCGCAGGATGCATTGCTAAATCTTCAACCGGCTTTATCGCAAAGTTATGCCAGCCTTTCCCTGGTTTGTAATCCATCTCAAACAGATGATCCGTAAAATACTGTCCAAATCCCGGATTCTCCGGAATCACCACTTTTGATGATCTTTCCTTTATTTGAATTTTTATTTCATCCATTTCTACCTCATCGATAGTTTTTATAGTTATTATTTAAGTGATTTTTTCACTTCTTCTTCCCCCTCAAATCAGTGAAAAAATATTTTGTTTCTCAAGTTAAGCAAACTTTTTCTCATAAAAAATCATAATCGCTTAAAAAATAACTTTTTTACCTCATAATTCATTATTTTTGAATTATTCAATTAATAACTTTATAAAATGTCATCGAAATCACAATCATTTTTAGCTAAATGCCGCTCCGCTGAAGGAAATCCCCTTACAATATTCCTCAGACGCATTTTTTATAAATCTCTTGATAAAAATATCCTGGCTCACAACAACACCCGGATTATCGGCTTAAATAAAATACAAATTAATGGAGCACTTGAAATTGGAATGGATTACGTTGGCTTCGTTTGCAAAACAGATAAAACCCTCCTGCGAATAAGTGGAAATCTTTCCATAAACGGATTTTTTCGAATAAGTAAAGGCTGCCGCTTCGATATCCCCCAAAACGCTAAAGTCGAACTCGGAAATAACTCCTATATGAATCCCAACTGCCTTGTCGTAATCTCCCATTCACTTAAAATAGGAGATAATTGCGCAATTTCCTGGAATTGTCACTTCCTTGATAATGATTTTCATAAAATTGTCTATCCCGGCAGAAAAGAATCCCCGAATAGTGGTATAGTCATTGGAAATAATGTCTGGATAGGCTCAAATAGTGTGATTTTAAAAGGCACAGTCATTCCTGACGGTTGTGTAATAGCGGCAAACTCGGTTGTTCGTGGTTCATCTTTCTCCCCCAATTCACTTATCGCTGGAAATCCCGCAAAAACAATTAAAACAGAAGTCTCCTGGTCCTAACTTCCTTCCCCTTTTTTCTCATGTGAATTTGTCTTATATACATTTTCATATGCGTCAATAATATCCTTTACTAGCTTGTGCCTTACCACATCTCGCTTGTCCATGTATACAAACCCCACTCCCTTGATATTCTTCAGTATCTCCTGCGCTTTTACTAGTCCGCTAACCTGTTTTGCAGGCAAATCAATCTGTGTAATATCCCCCGTAATTATCGCTTTGGAATTTACCCCTAGCCTCGTCAGGAACATCTTCATCTGCATATCCGTTGTATTCTGTGCCTCGTCCAGAATAACGAAAGCATTGTTTAGCGTCCTTCCCCTCATATAAGCTAACGGAACAATCTCTACTGCTCGTTTCTCAATATATCCCTTCAGTTTCTCAGAAGGCATCATATCATCCAACGCATCATAAAGCGGTCTTAAATATGGATCTATCTTCTCCCTGAAATCCCCGGGCAAAAACCCTAAAGATTCCCCGGCTTCCACTGCAGGCCTTGCCAAAACAATCCTGTTCACCACCCCCTTCTTCATTGCCGAAACCGCAATCGCCACAGCCATATAAGTTTTCCCCGTCCCCGCCGGACCTATGGCAAAACAAATATCATTCTTCAAAGCCGTCTTGTAAAAATTAACTTGTCCGGGCGTCTTCGCTTTAATAACGTCGTTCTTCGTATAAAGAATAATGTCATCAAAATCCTTTTCACTCACCACCTCACCACCGTGCATTGTCAGTTCCACAATAGTTCTGACATCATCCTCCTTCAAACGACCGTTCGTATTTAACACATACACCATTTCTTTGAAGATTTTTTCAACAACCCCCACCTCCTCCTCCACTCCTTTAATAACCACATTCTCCCCCCTTACTGTTATTGTGGTACTAAAACGGTTTTCAAGAATCTTGATATTTGCATCATTTATCCCCAGAAGGGATAACATATCCGTTCCATCAAAAGTAAGCCTGCGTAACGACTCCGGCATATTTTTTCTCTCCATAAATAAAAAAGCCCTTGTCTCTTAAAACAAGGGCTTTGAATTATAATAATTCAATTATCAAATTATTAACTCAGATTAATTGGTCGGAGCTGGTTTGTAGTTCCTTCTTAATCTGTCGTATTTATCCTTTTCTTCTGCTGTCAGAGGTGGAATCTTGAACTCTTGTTTCGGGTAAATTAAATCCGGATTCTTGATTTTGTCTCTGTTTGCATTATAAATCTTCGGCCATGCAAAACCATTGCCGTAATGCTCTTTCTTGCGGGCAATACCCCACAGGTGATCACCTTTTACAACTGTATAGGTTATGTCTGTAGTCTCTTCAACCCACTCATCAAGCATTCTCTGTAAATCTTCATGCACTTTGTAGAAAAATTCCGGAAGTGCGCTTATCTTGTTCCTCTTTAATGCGTCAAGATCTTTCTGTCTGTCGGATTTCGGTCCTTCCTTCCTTCTGATCTTTCCTTCAAGTTCCCTTACTGCATTCCTGAAGTTGTCAACGTCATCTTTTGTTGCGCCAACCAGTTGATAAGCTTCATTTACGCAATCTTCATATGACTGCATTCCGTTTAAGGTAGCCTTAAGTCCGTCGATATCCTTCTTCAAGGATGCGATTTCCTTTACCAAGCTTTCCTTTTTCGTTTTCAACGTGCTCATTGCACTTTCCCACTCTTCCAGAGTCATTTCTTTCTGTGCAAGTGTGTAAACTGGCAATGCGATGAAAAGAGCTAATAATACCGATAAAAATCTGTTTAATTTCATATTCTTTTCCTCCTTGTCTTATTTAGGCAATTTTTCTAAATTAGCTTGAGTCTCCTGCTTCATCTGAGCACATTCTTCAAGCTTTCTGTTTTTTTCAGCAATCTCTCTCTCGAGTTTAGCTCTCTCGTCCTTAAGACTGCTTGCTTCTTTTTCCAACGAGGAAACTTCTTTCTTCAACGCATCTAATTGTGCCAGTTGCTCTTCAGATACACTGCTTCCGCAACCGATAAATCCGATGGTTAGAAAGGTAAAAAGAACTCCTACCATCATTCCTTTTAACTTCATAGATCAACCTCCGTAAATTAATTAATAAATTATTGTTTCGATTTCTATTCTGCTGATTTTCCCTTTTTAGGCAAAAATCTATTAAAAATATAGAAAATTCTTAATTTAACATTCAAAATGTAATGATTTAATAACAAAACTGCAAACTTAATCGTATTGGTTTTGCTTTTTATCACTAAATCTTTTCATTTTACCCATGATCCCCATAATAAAAAGACTATTCTACGCTTGCTCCATATATTAAACATCTCCATAAAAATATTGGTTCACTCAGACAATCCCTCTTTAATCCCCGCTCATATTAATTTCTTCATCAGCATACTCGAGTATTCATTCCCTCCCACTATTATGTGATCTAATACCGGAATCTGCATTATTTTCCCTACTTCCACCAACTTCTGAGTTATTGAAATGTCCGCACTGCTTGGATCCGTGTTTCCGCTTGGATGATTATGCACCAGAATAATACTCTTTGCATTATTTTCTATTGCATTCTTAAACACTTCCCTCGGATGAACGATGCTTGTATCGAGACTTCCAACTGAAATTACCGAATACTTAATTATCTTGTTTGCTGTATTTAAACAAACCACAATAAATTTTTCTTTTTCCTCATCCCTCAGTATCGGAACAAAAATATCCCCAACTTCCGACGGCGAACTTATTTGACAATCCGAAAAATTCCTGGCCCTGAGCCCAATCCTCCTGCTTATCTCAAAAGCTGCCATTAGGGTTACCCCCTTATCTTTTCCTATTCCGTTTACCTTCGTTATGGCTGTTAATGATTTTCCCGCAAGCATCGCAAGATTGTCGTACTCCTCCAGCAAATCTCTTGCCACCTCTATAACATTCCTCCCCTTCTTCCCCGTCCGCAAAAGGATGGCAAGTAACTCTGCATCCGTAAGACTATCCGCTCCCTTAGCTGCTAGTTTTTCCCTCGGTCTGTCATCCATCGGAAGAGATTTTATTCTTCCGTCCCTTTCCTGTCCCATTACTTCTCTGTTCTGAACCTGTCAATTAATTCAAAAGTATTATTCTTAAAACGGATGATGTTCTGATACCTGTTTGCCCGACCCGAATCAAGCCCTATTGAGTTGTGTATTCCGGTTATTGTTATTTTCTCATCTGTAAGCATCTCTTTTAGTTTCCGTCCTTCATCGCTCTTCGATAAAATCCCGAGAAGGTACTTAGCCGCATCATATCCATATAAAACATTCCTGTTTGCTTCTAAACCTGTTTTATCAAAAAATCTCTTGTTGAACTGGGTAAAGTCTTCAGAACGGTAGTCAATAAAATAATCCGACGATACAACAAACCGGTTATTAAGTTCACTATGACTTTCAAGTCCTTTCGCACTTAACCAGTCCTGATTCCCGTATATATTGACTCTCGTTTCTATCCCTTTTAATCCGGCCAGAAAGGCTTCGGCAAGGTTATCGTTCCCCAGAGGAATATATATCCCCTCATAGTTCTTTAGCTTTATTAGTTGTTGAATTAATGAATCGATTCCGGGATCATTTGCTCCGTAAGTAAAATGTTTAACAATCCTTCCCCCCAACATTGAAAATTCCTTCGTGAAAGCCTCTGCAAGACTTCTTGAGTATCCCTCTGATGAGCTGATGACGATCATCTTCTTTTTATTCTCTACAAAAAATATATATTGCGCTAATCCCTTTCCTCTGATTGTAAAAGGGGGATTCAGATGATAAAAATATGAGCATTCTAAGGTTAATTCATCGTCTGTGGCAGTAGGAGAAATTACCGGAATTTTAAGATATTCAAACTCTTTGCATATCAATCTGCACTCCTCACTAAATAGCGGTCCTAATAAAGCCTTGATATTTTTCTCTTCTTCTATTTCTTTGCGAAGTTTTTTTATTCTCTCAGAATCCCCGTGTGTATCCAATATCTTTAAGCCTATCTTTTTTTCTGCCTGCTCATTATATTCGTCCGTTGCGTACTTAATCCCCTCTAAAATTTCCCTTGCAGTTACCGATCCTATATCTTCCCCGTCTTTTAATGGAAGAATTACCCCCACCACACAAACTTGCTCTTTTATTTTTAGTGAGTCCGGAACTTCTCCGGCATAATACTTCACTGCATATTTATGCTCTGCCGATTCTGGATATCTTTCGATTACTTTAAAATATTTATCTTTTGCTCTTTTTGTCTCCCCCATCGAGTCGAGCTTTTTCCCAAATGCTAACAAAAGAAATGGATATGTTCTCTCATTAATTGCCTTAGCTGTTAAAGAATCCACGTTATCAGGTTCTAGATTGTCAATAATTATATTCTCCAGATAACCCTGTGCGTCAACTAAATATTCTTGAGATTTGGTCTCTTCCACCACTCTTAGCAACTCTAATGCTGCTTCATAATATTGCTTTTCACTTAAATATAGTTCTGCAAGATCAATACTCGCCTCATCCCTGTATTCATTGTTTTCTGATATTTTTAATATATCTGATAAGATTGTTTTTGCTTCCTCCCGTTTGCCCGATTTTTTAAGCGCTTTGCCTTTTAATAGCTTTGCAGGAATTATTTCCTTTGAGTTTTCTGTCTTAATCACAAGATCAAATTTCTCGATTGCACCACTGTATTCCCCTGCCTTAAACAGGCTTAGTCCCTCTTTTAATAATTCCCCCATCGGTTGTTCTTGCTGGGAATAACAAAATCCGGAAATTAGAATTGCAACAAAAATTATTATCACCGTTCGTCTGATTTTCATCTCCTACTCCCATTCAATCGTTGATGGTGGTTTGGAACTAATATCGTAAACAACCCGGTTTACCCCTTTGACTTTGTTTATTATGAGATTTGATACTCTTGCCAGGAAGTCATAATCAAACTTATACCAATCAGCCGTCATACCGTCTGTCGAAGTGACTCCCCTTAATGCAAGAACGTTCTCATATGTCCGAGCATCCCCCATTACCCCAACCGAACGTACCGGAAGCAATACACAAAATGCCTGCCAAATCTCATCATAGATTCCGGCTTTCTTTATTTCACCAATAAATATCTCATCAGCATTTCGTAAAACTTCAAGTTCCTCCCGATTAATTTCTCCGAGTATTCTTACCCCCAATCCCGGTCCCGGGAAGGGATGTCTTTTTATTAGTTCCTCATCAATACTAAGTTCCCGTCCAACCCTTCTCACCTCATCCTTAAATAATTCCCGGAATGGTTCAATCAATTTCAAATTCATCTTCTCTGGAAGCCCTCCTACATTGTGATGCGTCTTGATTGTTGCAGACTCCCCCTTTACAGAAACGGATTCGATCACGTCCGGATATAACGTCCCCTGAACAAGATGCGTCGCGTTTTTAATTTTTTTTGCTTCTCCTTCAAACACCTCTATAAATGTGTTTCCAATAATTTTGCGCTTCTTCTCCGGTTCAAATACTCCTTTAAGTCTGCCAAGGAACAACTCAGTCGCATCAACATTCGAAACTTCCAGTCCTAATTTCTCCCTGAAAAGTCTTACCACCTCCCCGCTCTCGTCCTTCCTCATCAATCCGTTATTAATATGTATACAATGGAGTCGTTCCTTAAGGGCTTTGTGTACCAGCACTGCGGCAACAGTTGAATCCACCCCGCCGCTTAATGCACAAATCACTTGACTTTCGCCGGCTTCTTCTTTTATTTTGTCAACGCTCTTTGAGATGAAGTTCGCCGCCGTCCAGTCCCCCGCACATCCGCAAATTCCGAATAAAAAGTTTTCAATAATTTTTCCCCCTTCTGCTGTGTGGCTTACTTCGGGATGGAACTGAACTCCAAAAAACATTTTCTTTTCGTTTTCAATCACACATACCGGAGTATGGTCACTCGTTCCCACCACTCGAAATCCTTTCGGGGGCTTTTCCACTAAATCTCCGTGACTCATCCATACAATGGTCTCTGAACTTACTCCCCTTAATAACTTCCCCTCTTCTTTACTCGTTAATAACGCTCTCCCATATTCCCGGTCAGATGTTGCCTTAACCTCCCCTCCCAGATATTCAGACATCAACTGCATACCGTAACATATTCCCAAAACCGGAATCCCAAAATTAAATATTTCCCGGTCCGTTTGCGGAGAGTCTTCTTCATAAACACTCATTGGCCCACCAGAAAGAATTATTCCCTTTGGGCTGATCTCTCTTATTTTTTTAAGAGAGATTTTATGACTGAAAATTTCAGAATACACCTCTCTCTCCCTTACACGTCTTGCTATAAGTTGAGTGTATTGCGATCCGAAGTCAATAATTAGTATTGTTTCTGGTGTTTTCATTCATATTTAAAAGTTAAGAAACCGGTAGCATTGCCCAATACAGGCAGCACTACCGGTTTTTTATGAAAAAGGATACTTATTGTCCTATTAATTCACGATATCCGTTTGTATCAAGAAGGGAATCAAGTTCTGCTGGATTTGTGATTTCTATTTTGAGCATCCAGCCGGTACCGTAAGGATCCTGGTTCACTGTTTCAGGATTTGCGGACAGCACCGGATTAATCTCCAACACTTTTCCGCTGCAAGGAGCATAAATTTCACTTACGGTTTTCACCGCTTCGATAGTGCCGCAATTTCCACCCTGAGTTACTTCGGACAAGTTTGGATCTATATCAATAAAAACAACGTCTCCCAGTTCTCCTTGTGCGTAATCGGTTATTCCTATCGTTGCAACATTTCCTTCCAGGCTAACCCATTCGTGTTCTTTTGTATATTTTAAACCATCGGGTATATTCATTCATTCCTCCAAAAAAAAATTTAACTTTGTAGTTTAATATCTTTCAGAAAATTATCCAAAAAAGAAGTGTCGAAATCTCCTGAAATAAATTTTTCGTTTTCAAGCACTTTTAGATGAAACGGAATAGTTGTTTTAATTCCTTCAATCACATACTCTTCCAGTGCTCTTCTTGCCCTTTTAATTGTACGCTCTCTGTTTTTTCCCCAAATAATTAATTTAGAAACCAAAGAATCATAATAAGGCGGTACAATATACGATTGATATACATGAGAATCAACCCTTATCCCGAAACCACCCGGTACATTCAGCGATTCAATCCTTCCCGGGGAGGGTCTGAAATCTTTTTCCCATTCTTCTGCATTAATTCTGAATTCAATAGCATGCCCCAAGGGTTCCTGCAAAGGAAGTGTATCAACTTTTTCACCGGCGGCTACGAGTATCTGATTGCGTACAAGGTCCACATCATATATCTGTTCAGTCACAGGATGCTCAACCTGGATTCGCGTATTCATCTCCATAAAATAGAAGTTCTTGTATTTGTCAACAAGAAATTCTATAGTCCCCGCCCCCTCATAGTTAATGCTTTTCGCTCCCAACACCGCAGCCTCCCCCATCCTCTTTCGCAAGTCTTCATCCATTATTGGTGATGGCGCTTCTTCAATAAGTTTTTGATGCCTTCGCTGAACAGAGCAGTCCCTTTCACCATAGTGATATACATTCCCGTATTTGTCCCCCAAAATCTGAAATTCAATGTGCCTTGGGTTTTCAAGATACTTTTCAATGTAAACATCAGGATTGGAAAATCCAGCTTCTGCTTCACTTCTGGCCATTTGAAACAGGGTTTCAAAATCTTCCTCTTTCTCAACAATCCGCATCCCCTTCCCCCCGCCACCGGCTGTTGCCTTTATAATTACAGGATATCCAATTTTTGAGGCTACTTTCTTCCCCTCATTAACATCATTAATTATTCCGTCACTGCCGGGAACTACAGGAACTCCTTTTTTCCGCATCGTTTCCTTCGCGGTTGCCTTATCCCCCATCATTCTTATCATCTCTCTTGATGGACCGATAAACTTAATCCCCGTTTCTGAACAAATTTCTGAAAACTCGCCGTTTTCAGCCAGAAATCCATAGCCGGGGTGAATAGCATCCGCTCCTGTTATTACTGCGGCTGAGATTATTGATGTACTTTTCAGATAGCTGTTTTTACTCTGCGGTGGTCCTATGCATACAGCTTCATCTGCAAAAGTAACATGTAAAGCTTCCTTATCTGCTTCCGAGTAAACAGCAACCGTTTTAATACCGAGTTCCTTACAACTCCTTATTATCCTGAGCGCAATTTCTCCCCGGTTTGCTATTAAAACCTTATTAAACACACTGCCTCTCTTTGATATTATATTTTTACCAGAAACAATGGTTGATTATACTCAACCGGTTGTCCGTTCTCCACAAGTATCTTGACTATTTCACCGTCCACTTCGGAAATTATTTCGTTCATTAGTTTCATTGCTTCAACAATACATAAAACCGTTCCGGTAGAAACCCTGTCTCCCACCCTCACATAAGGCTCAGCATCCGGGGAAGGAGCCCGGTAAAATGAACCCACAATGGGTGATTTCACTTCATGCAGGTCTTTTGCTTGTGCGGCTGGTTCTGCTTTATCTTTGACCTCATTACTCTCCTTTAATTCAATACCATGAAACTGAGGTTGAGGAACAAAGTGATGCGGTGCAAAAGTTTCTCCTTTGAAAGCGGTTCCTTTCGAAAGCTTTACCTTCAGTCCTTCTTGCTCTACTTCAAGTTCCGAAAGCTTGCTTTCCTCGAGCACCTTAACCAATTTTTTAACTAAATTAATATCCATCTTTCTTCCTTTATCTGAAACACACTCTTATTCAAACTAAAATTTTACTCCCACCGTCAAATAATGCACATTAGTGAGAATACCGAAATCCTCGTATGCATAATCCAGCGCTAGTGCAACCGCATCAAAGATTTTATAGTTAATTCCGGCACCCAGGGTCAGTCCCTGCTCGCCGTTTTGTTCAAACAACGACTTATACCCGGCTCGCAAAAAGACTATATTATTCCAGGAATATTCCAGCCCCGAATTAATCGCCTCCGAGTTGTCGTTGGGATGTACTGCGTCCAGTGCCACCGTCAGGAGATGATCCTGTTCCTTAACAACATCTGCGGCAATTCCCACTCTAAAGAACAACGGCATATCGTATTCATCAAGTTCAATCTTCGTATTGATAAGATTCCCCTGTGACCCACCAACTTGAATTACCTTAAGAACATCCCTTCCGTCAAGTCTCATCTTAGTTCCGAAATTAGATATACTTGCACCCAGACGAAATTCGTTCAGAATGTTGATTTTGTACAATGTTCCTATGTCCAGAGCAAACCCTGTAGCAGACATATTCCAAATATGTTCGCGTACGTATTTTGCATTGAACCCAATTGAGAAATTATCCGTAAGCTCTCTTGCATATGACAGCCCTATCTGAAGTCCACCGGCATTAAAATACTCTCCGGTTCCTTCAGGCTGCTCATTAGTCCTCACAGGCATTTCTCCCATCGATAGAACGGAAACGAAAGCACCCAAAGTTCCAATATCTCCCGTTTTCATAGCAAACGATGCAAAATCATAATTTACATCCATTATCCAGTCAACGTGATTAAACTGAACTTCCCGGCTATATATTCCCGCTATTCCTGCAGGATTCCAGTATATTGAACTGAGATCGGCATAGGTGGCTGAAAATGCTCCTCCCATGCCAATTGCCCTTGTTCCCACTCCGATTTTTAAGAATTGCGCTGCTGTTGATCCGCTCTTACTTATATTCTGTCCAAATCCTGCGGTACAGATTAATATTGTTATTATTAAAATCTTTATCTTCATTTAAATCTCCTTAGATCATATTTAAAGTTATTAGAGATCTAATATTATTTAATTATTGCAAATTTAATTAGTTTCTCCCCTATCTCTCCGGCATCAATATGTGCAAAGTATATTCCGTAAGAGATGCTAAAACCGTCTGAATTCAATAGATTCCAGTATTCACGACCATTATCAAAAGTTGATTCATGCTCTATTGTCTGAACCCAGTCTCCGCTTAACGTGTAAATTTTTATCGTACATTTAGGAGGCAGATTCTCGAAATAGATTCTTCTCTCCCCGCGCGATCTTCCGGGAAGCTTGTTCGTTGGTTCAACTTCATTATATCCCACATAAGGATTCGGCACGGTGTACACATTATCAAGTCTTGACTTCGCTTCACTGTTGCTGAATTGTCCCGATTTGCTGGTAAATGAGAAACGGTCATACTTGTTGAACGGTCTTTCTGTTCTTATATATAAAACATCTCCATCCGTTGGCGCAACTGGCGTTACTCCCGAATCAGTCGGTGCTTTAACCAATAAACTCCAGGTCAAGGTGTCCGAGATAACTCCGTTCGAACCTGAGTTAAAGAAAATTATTTCTTCACCAAAGTCATATTTAAAGTTTTTAGTCGCGGCATTTTCAATAACGTAAGTCCAGACCCTTACCGGAACTCCGGTGGTTACATCCACAACCTGGAAGGGTACGGGATAGACACCGAGCTGCGTACCGATTTTTGCCGAGTCAATATTGGCAGCCGAGAATTTCACCTCATAGTTTGCCGGATATCTTTTCTTTCGCGGAAATGCCAGCTTTGTCAGATCAATTGTAAAATCGAAGTTCGTTGATCCAGTTGACCATTTTGTTGCAATTGTATCAATAATCAACTGCTCATAATCCTGAACTTTTATCTGCAAACCATCAAAAACCGAGTTGCCGTCTTCATATTTCAACAACGTGCTTTGGCTTATCGGGAAATGCCTGTACACAACTTTGTACGGTTTGCTGAGCGCCATAGTTGTTGAACCGGTTCTTCTTATCAATCCCCGCTCGTAGTCAATTATATAATCACTGTTTTCCGTATAAGCCTTTCCCGATTCATCGGTGACTACCGGAATAAATGATTTATTAAGATTCGCGTGATTAAGTTTATAAAAATTCGTATCGGTAAAGCTTACCATATCTGTTATATCTGCAAGTTTCAGAACAGAAAAATTCTTCGCTGCCGTAACCGTATTTCCATCCCGCAATGTGTCGGAAAAGATTATATCATATTCCACGTTGTCCTGAACCAGCAGATCATTCACAATCTTCATCGTGATTTTTCCGTTTCCGATTCCTGCCTTCTGAGTCAATGCAAGTGCCGACTCATCGGGGAATAAATATCCTCCGGCTCGCGGACCGGGTACAACCGCTACTGTGTTAACATCAAATTCATATTTTGAAGTTATTGCGTCAAGCGTAATCTTCTTTGTTGTTTCTGTCGGAGGTACTCCCACCGAATCGCCATGGTCATAGGCAACAACCGCATAATAATACGTTTGTCCGTTTATCACTTCATTCGAATCGACATACGTGTGAACAAGTCCTCTGTCGTCACCAAGATAATACTGAATACCTCTTCCCCTGTAAGAAACCGGGTGATAACCTGCCCAGTCATTAATAAGATCAAATCTGGCATCAGTTCCAGTAAGGTCTTTTAATGGTCTTGAGAAAAACGAGTTTCCCTTTCCATCGGTTATGCCCTGAATATCGCTGAACGTTGGGTCAGTGCTTCTGTAAATCACATATCCCTCAAAGTCCATACCGGTAAGCGGGTCATTGCTTCCTTCTGCTCTGGAATCCCAGTAAAGTGTTACTTTCTTATCTCCGCCAATCGCGTTAACAATTGGTTTTGCCGGTGGTCTATAGAACCGGTAGTTGGCATTATAAATTCTCTGAACAGTTTCAGCAGTAACCAGCAGATCATTTAAGTCTTCCCCAAAAAGCAGGGAAGAAGAAATTCTTTTGGTTTCCTGAGCAGCCAGGGAAATGTCTCCGGAAGCAAAACAGAACACTATGTCCGTTGCCTGAGCAATTCCATCAGGGCTGAAATTTCCCGCCCGTATTCTGTTCCACATCCCTTCATCATTGGAAACCCGGTCATTCGGCCAAGTCCAACTGCTGAAACTGGATAATCCAATCTGATCTGCCTCGTCAAGGTCTGTGTACTCAAAATTAGGTTCGCCGGGGAATAAAGGATCAAGGGCGCCGCCGGGGAGTTTTTTGCCTCGTGTAGGCAATCCGTCTCCTTCACCTAAATCACCTGTGCTTGGGACTCCATCCTGTCCCACATCATCCGTTGCCGGGTTCCAGTCTCCGTCATTATCAATATTATCTTCCTGACTTTCATCTGTCATCAAATCACCATCGTTATCAACCCCGTCATTTGGTTTACCCGGGCTTTCAAGATATTTACATGCCACATAACCAACCGGAAGTCCATAATCTCCCTTGCCATCCGGATCCCAGAAATAAACAACACTTCTTGAATATACCGGAATGTTCGCAACAGTCGGATAGCCCGGAACATCATGGGGTGGAATAAACAATCCATTGTCATCCGTATTTTCAGGTGAACCGCCTCCCACATCGCAATCTCCGTAAACTCCAAAGTACATGGTGTCTAGATTTTTCGAGCTGATATTTGCTACTGTGTAAATAAAGAAGATTGCGTTTTCAGCAAGTGTGTTGCTCCACTGCAATCCTCTGCCGTCTATCTGAATTCCCAGTCCTCTTCTTACAAAATCACCGGGGAACGGGAAGTAGTTAAACTCACGGTTGTCCCTGTCGTCCATTGCCCAGAATACTTCAAGATCTGCATTTTCCGCATCCTGAGCCAGATAACCGGGCCATACGTATTTTCCAAGGACTGCATTATACCAGGTCGAAGGCCAGCTGTCCGGTTTTCCGTCCTTGTTCAAATCGGGTGCCGGATTAGATGCCATATATTCCTGATTTTCGTCATCATAGCCGGGTAAGGGCTGGAACTGCCAAAGAGTATCTCCTGTAGGATTCACTTCCCTTAACTGATAGGCCTGGGTTGGGTAATCCCACAATCCGTCAGATATTATTTTCAGTCTTTTTGTTGGATCGGAATTATCAGGAACCGAGGCTCCAACAAAAGGACAAAACTGGAAAATATACGAAAGTCCTTTCCAAACTCCGTTGTTCACGCCGCGGAGCAGTCCGTATCCCGGGGCAATACCACCGTAACTGTATACTTCCGTGGTTATTCTGTTTGCATTCATCAGATAATGTTTTCGCTGGTAAGCGTTGGTCTGATTTTCTTTCTGCAATCTGAAATTATCCTCTGGTTTGTATATTTGCTGTGTCGAAACCGGTGAATACTGGGTTGAATTAACGCGATTAATAAAACTTTTAACCGCATCTATCTCGCTTTGCAACTGAGCCTCGCTTGTAAGCCTTTGAGCAAACGAAGTTCCGCTAATCATCACACTAAGCAAAACAACCAAAAGAAAATTTATATTAAAATCGGTTTTAGTTGATGTGTTCTTCATATTATCATAATCTTTGTTTTTTCTTGTATATCTTTCTCGTTTAAAATTCCAATGACATTCCAAGTCTTACTTCCCTCGGAGGATAGTAATAGTTCGGTCTGCTGAAATAATCTTCCGTTGAGTGAATTCCTTCAACCCTGTCGGCAAGGTTCTGTGCAGATTTAACACCTCCCTGCATTAACTGAAGGGTATAGGTGGATCTTCCGGTATCGCCATAGACCAATCTCTCATTGAGGGTGTCGAACAGGTTGAATATTTTCAGGAATACGCTGAACTTGATTCCCATATAATTGAACATCTTCTCCGCAAGCAGATCAACGTTTGCCGTTGAGGGGCGCCTGCTGCTGTTAGTTCTCAGCAGTACTTGCTGTTCATAAAGGGTTGGCGTATAAGGAAGACCGGTTCCAAGCTGTCCGATAAGACTCAGGTTCCAGTCATTCGGCACACCAAAACTGATTGTTGCGTTAAGCGTGTGTGTCTGGTCCCACGGCAAATAGATAACTGTTTTTTCACTTTGCCTTCCGGATGAGAGGTCAAGGAAAAATGCATCCGCATCAGTATCATTTCCTTCAGCAACCTGCAACGTATAATCAAGCGTTACTCCCAGCATATCCTCACCGCTTCTTCTCTTTGTCAGGGAGAAAGTTACGCCTTTGATATTTCCGTAATCCTTGTTAACGTATTTTGTATAAGTCTGGTCACCGCTAACTCTGATATTCTCAAGCGCAAGCAGATCGCGCACGTCCTTGTAGAATCCCGTTACGTTGAACGCCAGGTCGGGCAGCAGCTCCTGCTGCAGTCCGATCTCGTATGAAACTGTTTTTTCCGGTTTAAGGTTTGCGTTGCCGATAGTAGGCTCTCCTGATGCAAAGCTATACTTGAATGATGAGTTTGCATAGAGATATCTGAAAGGCGGCATCTGGAAGAAGTGTCCGTAGGAGAAGTGAATAATACCTTTATCCGTAATCGGGAAGGAGACTCCAAGCCTTGGACTTATTTGATGCTTTGCCTTTGAATCGCCAAGAAGTGTGGATTTATCTATATACGGAGGAAGCTTGGGATCATTTGGCGAGGGATAAGTAATGTTCAATGAGTATTGTGATTTCGCATCGAAATAGTCGTATCTCAAACCGAGGTTAACTATCAGGTTGTCAAATTCCATTTTATCCTGAATATACCCGGAAAACTCAACCGGCTCTTTTTTATAATAGTCACTATAGGGAGAAGTAAGATCCAGAACAGTCGGGGTTGTGTATGTTGTCCTATCCCTTCTCACAGAAAAATATCTGTATTCAAGTGTATGCAATCTCCCCTCAAGTCCGAATTTAACCTCATGATTTCTTGATACCTGGCTGGTAATGTCAAACTTTCCAAGGAAGGTTTTCGCATCCTCATAGCTGTGATCGTTCGAAGTTCCGCCAAGATAAAAAGTATAACTGTTAGGGCGCACAAGTTTTTCTATCGGTTGATATCTATGATCGGCAATGTAGTCAAGCGGATTCATGTTTGCTCTAAAGGTCACTTCGCTCCCGTCGGAATTTAACATCGGGTAGAGGTAGCTGCTGTAATAATTGATATTGTAAGAACCCTTTAGCGAATAGAAAGTGGAATTGCTTACCGCATGTCTTAACTCAAAAACATTCGTAATACCGTTATCATGGTATTCCGGCAATCCATCGGGGTTATATTTCCAGTCGTGACTGTAACTCCGACCTTCAGAAATTGAATATATAAGGTCGTAGTTTAATTTTATTGTTGTTGTCGGTTTATATGTCAGTTTACCGGTGCCACTGAATCTTCTGCTTGGATTCATTGAAACTTTTGACATATCACCATTCATAGCTAACCGGATATCATTAGGATCATCCGGATTTATAAAAATCGAGTCGGATGTAACGTGTTGCCTTATCCCGTAAAGCCAGCCTTTATTATCATTATATCTTCCGGAGACAAAGAACCCGAGACTTTTATTTGTCCCGGGGATGGGTCCGCCGAAAGTAAGCTCTCCCACCATATTATTAAGACCGGAGAATTTATCAACGTTAAAGAAAGTTTCCTTTCGGGTGCTAAGATAATCTCCGGTATAGAAGGAGAGAAATCCCTTATAATCATTTCCCCCTTCTTTTGTCACAGTATTGACTATTCCGCTCATCGCCCCGCCGTACTCAGCATTAAAAGTTCCGCTGATCACGGAGAGTTCCTGAATAGCATTTGTCGCGATAGTTACCGTTGCTGTATTGTCAAAGGGGTTCGATATCGAAACTCCGTTAACCGTAAAAGCGATCTCGTTCGAACGTCCGCCTCTTATATGTATATCCCCGCCGGTGCCGGTGGTAACTCCCGCCTGAAGAGTTAAAATCTGACTGATGCTTTCCACCGGTAAGCTCGAAATCTGTGTGGCGTCTATTGAAGTATGGGAGGAAGTTAAATCCTGTCTTACCAGAGGTTGTTTAGCCTCAACAATTATAGCTTCCATCTGAACTGCTTCAACGCCAAGATCAACATCGAGTTTGGACGTGAAGTCCACAGAAATCTTTACTTTAGTAAATGATTTCTTCTGATAGCCTACTGCCGAAAATGTTACGGTATAATCCCCCGGGGGAATATTATTGATCATGTAATATCCGTTAATATCCGTTGCGGCGCCAAAATTAGTTCCCTCGAGAATAACATTCACACCGAACAACCCTTCCTTGGTGTCGGTATCTGTTACCCTTCCGGCTAATTTACCCGTGGTTCCTGCAAATAAATGGGGAATCGAGACTAGAAAAAACAGCGCGGAAATAAGTACAACTCTTTTCATCCTAAGTCCTTCTCTTATTGCTTGTGGTATTAGATTATTAATTAAAAATAATTTTTTAAATATAGTAAAATGTTTTTATTTATTTCAAATTTTTTTTGTATGAAATTTAAAGATGTGTGAATCCAAAGCATGGAGGAACTGACTATCAATTATTTAGACAATAAGATATTGCAAAGGAGTTCTACAAATTTAGTATATTGTGCCATTAATTAATTAAAATTTCTGAATTACATTAATATTTGACAGAGTATTCTTTGATTGATCATAAATCACTCCGAAACGGTCTTTTATCCAAATTAACCGGAAAAACAGACAATTCTCTTTATCAATTCATACGATATTTTTTTGTCGGGGGTTTCGCTTTCGGTATTGATTTCGGAGTTTTGTTTTTACTCACAGAATTCTTTGGCCTCTATTATCTTTTATCTGCCGGAATAAGTTTCACCCTCGGTCTTGTTGTAAATTACGTTTTAAGCGTAACCTGGGTGTTTAGTTACCGATCCAGACAGAACCGATTGACTGAGTTTTCCCTGTTCACTTTTATCGGACTAGTGGGGCTTTTTCTCAATCAGACTTTGATTTGGTTTTTTACCGAAATCTTGCTGATCTACTATTTGTTTTCGAAAATATTAACAACTTTAATCGTTTACTTCTGGAATTTTCTTGCCAGAAAGTATTTTCTATTCAATAATAAGAATGAATCATGAAAAAAACAGCATTAATTATCGGGGCAGGACCCGCAGGCTTGACCGCCGCATATGAACTGGTAAATAAAACAGACATCCTGCCTATTATTATTGAACAATCGAATGATATTGGGGGAATATCCAAGACCGTGGTTTACAAAAATAATAGAATTGATATTGGGGGACACAGATTTTTTTCAAAGTCAGACCGGGTTATGGATTGGTGGTTGAATATTCTGCCTCTTCAAAGAGCAGAGGGAAGAGAAGATATTAAAGTTGATATAACATATCATGGAAAAAATACTTCGGTTAATCTGACAGAGGAAGGTCCAAATCCAGAACAGACTGATAGGGTTTTTCTTATAAGAAATAGGCTTTCACGAATTTTTTATTTAAGGAAATTTTTTGATTATCCCGTAACTCTTAACCTGAATACAATTCGGAATTTAGGATTTTTCCGACTGCTTAGGATTGCCTACTCATATTTTATAATTAAAATTTTTCCTGTTCGTTCGGTTAATTCTCTTGAAGAATTTTTTATAAGCAGGTTCGGTCGAGAACTATATTTAACATTTTTTAAGGATTACACCGAAAAAGTCTGGGGGGTTCCATGCAATCATATAGCGGCAGATTGGGGAGCACAAAGAATAAAACAACTTTCTGTAACTAGAGCGCTTTTACACGCAATCAAAGCATTCTTCCCAAAACAGAAATCATTATCGCAAAAAAGCACTGATACAAGTCTGATTGAACGTTTCATGTATCCCAAATATGGTCCCGGCCAACTCTGGGAAACGGTAGCGGATATTGTGAAAGCAAAAGGAGGACAAATAATAAAAAATTCCGAGGTGGTCACTTTAGTCTCTGCCGGTAACAAAATTGAATCAGTTACTTATATTGACAAAAGAACCAAAGAAGCAATAACCCTCACGGGCGATTATTTTTTCTCGACCATGCCAGTAAAAAATCTCATCAATGCAATGGGTGAAGAAGTTCCTGCCGAAGTTAAAAGCGTAAGTGATGGTTTGATGTATAGAGATTTCATTACCGTTGGTCTTCTTTTAAACAAGCTAAAGATAAAAAATGAAGGGAAGAATAATGAGAATGGAGAATTAATTCCGGATAATTGGATTTATATACAGGAACGGGATGTTAAACTTGGAAGACTTCAAGTCTTTAACAACTGGTCACCTTATTTGGTGGCTGACAAAAGCAAGGCGTGGATCGGGCTAGAATACTTCTGTAATGAAGGGGATGAATTGTGGTCTAAATCCGACTCCGAATTTATCAAATTTGCGATAGATGAACTTCATAAAATAGATATTATTGATAAAAATGATGTTGTTGACAGTACGATCATAAGAATGCCGAAGACATATCCTGCCTATTTTGGAACATATACTAATTTTGAAACGGTTAAAATATTTACCAACAAATATGAGAACCTCTTCCTTATAGGCAGAAATGGTATGCACAAATACAATAATCAAGATCATTCAATGCTTACTGCAATGACAGCAGTGGAGAATATTATCAATAACGAAAAATCAAAAGAAAATATTTGGGCAATTAATACCGAGGAAAGTTACCACGAGAAAAAATAGTTCGCAATTTTTAGTTGTTATTGCTCATCCCTAAGTTTATATATTCTAAATTCTTTTTTTGTATTCTTTGCGACTTCTTCTAATCCACCATCCGCTTTGTTCCTCCACTGAAAAATATATGCCACATTATGAGTGCGAAGTTTTTCAATAAACGTTGAATCTGAAAGATTTTTATCTTCTTCGCCGAGATATCGAAAGCCTGCGAAATATGATATGTAGTATGTTTCTAGCCAATTAGTGTCCGACGCAATTCTGTCCTGAGGTGAGAACTCTGCTTTTATATTCTGCGCAATTACAAATTCTTTTTCTCCGGAATTGACTCTCATTGCGAGAGCGCTGAAGCTAACCGGAAGAAATGATAAAATCAGAAACAGCAACGCAATATTTTCGAACTTTTTTATCCGGGTGAATTTTTCAAAGAGAAAAAACACCCCCTTGGCAGCAAGTATCATCCCGGGTACGAACACTTGCCACAGATACCGCATTTCCACAAAAACCAGCATGTAGCCACTTAAATAAAGCAACATTGACAAAATAAGGAGGATTACCTTTTTATCTCTGACCCATTTAGCAAACACTCCCGGAATAAGAAGCAAAAGGATTAACGGAGTAAAGGAAAGAAAACGAATTATGAGTCGGAAAATATTATTTGCCACCCATCCGATATAATAAACAAAATCTTCACGGGTTTGAAAAGGACTCCACTCTACAAGCTTATAGTGAGACGGATCGTCATGAGCGCTTCCTGCGAGTGAATCGGGCGGTTCAACAATCCCTCGCGACAGATACTGATGTTTCATCTCATTCTTGGGATCAATCTGTGAAAAAAACGCTTTATTCCCCGATGAAAAATGCCAGATATCGTACTTATAATTAAGTGCAAGAATCCATGAGCCGCTTATAATTCCAAAAATTAAAACTGCAAGGCTCCAATTCAGGAGCATACTTTTTCGTTTCTCTTTTTTTATACCCAAAAACTTTATAATCGAAAATACCATAAAATGAAGTATAAAGAAAGGAAAGCCGTATGATTTAGCAAGGAACATTAGTCCTCCGGAAGCACTAACTAATATAGCATTTCCCGGGGTTTCCAAAAATTCTTCCGATATTGTGTGGTAAACATATATTAGAAACAAGATTAACAGGATAAAATCCGGACTGATAACCCAATATGTAAAATAGAGAGCTGGGACAATCAGCGAATAGAAAAGTGTAATCCGGTAATTCTCTGGAAGTGACAATGATATTGCAAGTTTTTTAACTTGAATGAAGAGTAATATCGAAAGAAATATATTAAAAAATTTAGCATAAAATACTGGCTCAACTCCGAGAAGCAAGGAAGGAATATAAAGAAAAGAAAGAAGTGGCCCCCAATTTCCATTAATTGCAATGTCCCATTTCATTAAAAAGTATTTTTTTGCAATTGATATATAAGCAATGGCATCGGGATTTATACCATACTTGAACAATGGGTAGATTAAAAATGCCGATGTTAGAAATAGACCGAGAGAAAAATAAAAATGTTTTTTTTCTTTCATTAAGGCTCTGGTTGTAAAAAAATAGGACGCCGTTTCAGACGTCCTATATGTTAAACTGCTATCTTTTTTCGATTATTTCAATAACTGCATTTTGATGGTCTTGGAGAAGTTTCCGAACTGCAATTCAGCGATATACATACCGCTTGCAACGCTTGTTCCGAAATTGTTCTTGCCATTCCATACTGCTTCGTATGAACCGCTGACAAAATCCTGACCGTCAATAAGTGTACTAACGAGATTACCAAGCACGTCGTAAATCTTGAGGCTGATTTTCTTGTCAACCGGCAGTGAGAATCTAACCGTGGTGGATGGGTTGAACGGGTTAGGATAGTTCTGCTCGAGGACGTAATCTTCCGGATTTACAATATCAAGTTCCCTTACTTCGATTCCGGTTGCACCGTATTCGAACAGGTAAACGTTGAATTTATTAAGGTTGTTAACTTTTACTGATGAGGTCATAACGAATTTTGCGGAGTCGGTATTCCACACAAAATTTCTAATTGTTGTTGAGTCGTATATACTCTGGTAGGAAGCCACCAGGTCTTTCTTGCCGTTGTTATTATAATCGAATCCTGCAACCATCTTGGAAATGAAAGGTGATTCAGTGAAGGTTGAGTCAATTGTTCCAAGTGAGTCATAGATATCAATCTGATACCAGGAAGTAGGAGCTCCGCCCCAAATCACGGTATTGGTATAACTGTTTGAATCCAACACGCTTCCAGAACCTTTATACTCTACAGCAACAATCTGATAACTTGCGGTACCACCCAGGAAAATCTCATCTCTTCCGTTTCCATTCAAGTCACCCGAAGCAATTCCCCAGAAGGAACCGTTTTCAACTCCGCCTGCTGTCCAGCCTGCTCTTGAAATAATGTCGCCTTTTGATTGTTCCCAGATATATAAACCGGTATCAGCCGGTGACATATCAATAAGAGCGAGAGCATAGTTATTTGCCGAACCGCCGTACAATATACCTGCGATTTCGTCATTTCCGTCGCCATCAACATCCGGTGCCTCAATACCCATGTAGGAAACCTGGTCGCCTGTAGGGGTATCTCTGAAGATCTCGGTATAGAATTTAGCAACTGAAGTATCGGGATATCTGTATGAATCTGTTCCGGCAGGAATAATTGACCAGAAGCCCCAGTTATTCCAGTGATGGTTAACTATTTCAATCTTTCCGTCGCCATTAAGGTCTGCCGGAATTGAATGCCAGTGAGAAGCTGACCAGGAATAGCTGTTAACCGGAACCTGAGTAGGATGCCCACCTTCAAGCTGCCAGCTGGTGAATCCACCCGGGAAAGGTCCGTCAACACCAAGAATATAAACGCTGTTGTTTCTGTGGGTCATTATTAATTCGTCCATTCCATCGCCGTCGAAGTCATAAACTTTAGCAACTTCTCTGTTGGTTCTGAAAGTCTGTCCCTGTGGAGCAGGAGGGGTCTGACCAACGAAATAGTCTGCCGGTAAAATGAAAGCAGGTTCGGTACCCATATCGTTGTCACTTCCCTGATATTCATATACGTGAATAGCAAAGTCAGCTGCTGTGGTTGTCAGCGGGAAAATAATTTCCTTATTTCCGTCGCCATCGAGGTCACCTACCTGAACCCAGCGCGGGGTGCTGCCGGAGGAAACACCAACTCTGGTTTGAGAAGACCAGACGATTTCCAGTTTATTGTTATTGAGTTCAAGCCAGTGAACTCGTCCGCCGTTTGTATAATCCGTTGCCACGAAATCTACTTTTCCGTCGCTGTCAATATCTCCGGCATATGCAACCGATCGGGCACCTTTATCCGATGAATAAGGACGAAGTGTGTCAGGCTGTCCGGTCACATCAAAAACATTGTGGTTAGCAATCTGGTTGAGCTGACCCAAAACAAATGAGCTCGCAAACAACACAAAGAAAACTGCTATGTACATTTTTCTCATTTTTTAACTCCTAGATAATTAATAAAAATAACTTATTTTCTTATTTGTACTATAATTCTCTCCAAAAACACAGACTTTTCGAGAAAACTCACATACATTTCACTAATATATATATTTACGAAATTATATGCAAATTATTTATTTAGTAACATTTTAGATATTTCAGAGTAAACCTGATTACTTTTAGCATCAAAAGTTTCAATTCTGTACAGGTAAATTCCGCTCGAAAGCCCTGTTGCATCAAAGACAAAACTGTGTTCTCCGGCCGGTATTTCGTTGTTAATCAAAGTTGAGACTTCCCTTCCAAGAACGTCGAAAATCTTTAACACCACCTTCGAATCCTCCGGCAAACTGAATGATATTGTGGTCGAAGGATTAAAGGGATTGGGGTAATTCGGATGAAGCGCAAAAACTGCCGGTGCATCCACCGATACCTCTGTTTCGCCCAACACGGCGGAGGTTCCGTCGAAGTCCACCTGCCTCAGACTAACGAGATAAATTCCTTTACCCGCAGCAAATTCACTCCGGTAATTATTCATTTCGGAAGTTGTTCCCTTCCCGTCAATCCATAAAATTTCCGGAGTTGATCCTGCGGCTCCTTTTCGTTTAAGGGCAATTTCAAATCCTTTATTATTCGTTTCCGTAGCCGTTGCCCATTCGATGATTATTTTATTCCCGTTTGCCCGGGCAGTAAACGCAGTAAGTTCAACCGGGGTTGGATCGGTCGGTTCCAGCACGGCATTCAGGGTGGTTATTCCGTTCGCCTGAACCGAAATATTTGTGTAAGTTTCCGTGAAGTGACTATCCGCCGATATCACCACTGTATAAGTTCCGGGTGCAATCATCCGGTGGTAATTCCCTGTAAGCGAATCGGAGTATATTTCGGAATTATCGAAGTCATGCCCCTGAATTGTAATTTTCGCTTTAACGGGAGCGCCCTGCGGATTGGTAACCACCCCCCGCAATCCTTTCAGACTCTCCTCCATGAAATTCAGGAACGATCGCTTGTTATAGCCCCAGTAAGCGGGGAGGAGTGAAGCGCTTAGCAGTTTGGTGGAGGATATTTCAATTGTAACTTCCCTTCCCCGTTCAAAGTAAATGAAATAGTCTTGTCTTCCTCCGGTTATTCTGTACCAAGCATAACCGTTGGTTATTCCGTTATTCAGATCCCTTAAATACGAGGAGGGGGCGTAAACATGCACCGTATCCGCATATTTTCTTGAAATTGCGTAGTACCAGTTATTGTCGGGATGAAGTCTTGACCAGGTATCCCACGGATAGTTAACCACCTCTGCGCCGCCATGGAAATTGGCTGAGAGCACAAAGTTCTTGTCCCTCGAAATATTCATCATAGCGATAGTTTCCGGCTGCCAGGCATTACCGTCGGGATGCTGACCTGCGGCGGGATCAGGAAAATTCCGGTTTATATCTATGCTGTTTGCATTGTACCGTCTTGCACCTGTTACCGTATTGTTGCCACCCCGGTATGTTCCGTCCGGATTCGCATTCGGATTGATCCAGATTTCCATGCTGTTCACAAGATTTGTGATTCTCGGATCTTCCCCGTAACTGTTAAGCAGCGAATCAATAAGTCTCAGCATCAGAACGAAGCCGGTTGTTTCATCGCCATGCATGGTTGAGGAGAACATGAATTCAGGTTCATCCTCGTTCATATTAACGTTGTCGGAAATTTTTGCGAACAGAATTTTTCTTCCCTGCACTGTTGAACCGCCGTCAACCACTTTGCAAATATTCGGATAGAGCATCTGAAACTGGTTCATCATCTGAACGTAAACATCATAGGTGGGGTAGGTATCCCAGGCTTTTGCGTCCTCCAGTGAATTCGACATTTCCGCGGGGACATCCCCCGGGTGCTTCAGCACTTCATACTCATAGCCATATTTAAGAAAACTCCCGAATTCCTTTTCACTTGCATAGGCATATACGGTATGCCCTTCAATCCTGTCGATTGAAATAACCGCCGAGAGCTCATTTATTTCCGCTTTGTTAAACACATTGAATTTAAAATAAGCTTCCCCGTTATCCGTAAAATATTGGGGATTCAGAACCTGTCCGAATTGAAACGAACTGATTAAAAACAAACACAGCACAATTTTTTTCATAACACTTCCTGTCATTCTAACATCTCAATAAATTTAATAATACGTAAAATCCTTGTTATCCTTAAACTCCCCCGCAAGGGCTATTAACTGCGCCTCAGGAAATGCGGGATCGGAGTTATATAAATCCCTGTAAGGGAACAACTGGCAGCCGGCAAGCAGAAGTTTTTCCTGAACCTTTGCAACCTCCAGATTCCGCGGCTGCTTCCCTTCCAAAACGGAAAGGGCGGCAATAACCCCTGCAGCCTGCCCGATAAGCATAACCACCGGCTGAAGTCTTGAACATCCGTTAACTATATGACTTACAGAAATAGATTTTTCCGCCACGACCAGCCCGTCTGCCTTTTCCGGAATAAGTGTTTCAAAAGGGATCTGGAAAGGAGCGTTATCGGGATAATTCTCCTCAAGTCTTTCCCCCGGAGGCAAAAAAGCCTTGCTGTGATGATGATCAAGAAAATAATCGCCTACCGCAATGCTGCTTTTAACCAGCGGAGGCCGGAAAGAACCATTTGCGGGAAGAACATCTTTTTCCACCATCAGCCTTACCCCTTTTACCCTCCTGCTTTCCCGGACGTAAGGAATAAATGGAAGATTATCCGGAGTCGGATACTCATCGGTTGCAAGTCCCCATTCGGGATGTCCAAGGGTGGTCTGAATATAATGGATATAGTCAAGCGTCAGTTCCTTCGCTTTTTCGAAATGCTCCTTTCGGGTTTCCGGCTGAAGGAAAATATCGAGCGTGGTCGGATAATCATTCGCCCGGAATGGCCAGTTCAGCAGGTATTTCCCATTCGGGAGGGCGGCGTACGAAATAAAACTGTCCCAGTTATGGAGCTTATGATTAAGATATTTCTCATCCTTCGTATCCGAATCCACCTCAGTTGAATTCCTGAAGAGCCGCTTATGAAAACCGGAAGAAGGGGGAACCGGCGGAGCGGCTTTATCAAACTTTTTAAGCGTTGCGCAGAAAGTAATATCCTGCACTTCCCCGTCCCGGCTTTCGGGAGCGTGTGCTTCCCCGGTATCGCTTTTCGCATCCCTCCCTATCCGGTAAGGAACCTTTGCCATTTCCAGCACGTCGCCGTACTCGGTAGCTTCAATAGTAATTTTGGAAAACACCTCTGCCTCTTCGCCATCCTCCCGCATTACCGTTGCGCCGATAATTTTATTATTTTCGGTAATGATACCGGTAACTTTCGAATTGTACCAGATCTGCAGATGCTCCTCCCGTCCGGCAATTTCCTTCAGAAAACCGGCACCGATGGAAGGCTCAAAACAGGTAAGGCTGATCCACCCTGTAAACGTTTTATCCGGACCGCCGTAATGGTCTTCAATCATTTTTCTAAGCTCGCCGAAAATCCCACCCCCCAGGGCGTACTTGTTTCCGTCAAAAGCCGAAACGCCGGCGGAAGTAATCATTCCTCCCAGCCATGGAGTTTCTTCTATAATTAAAGTGCTGGCAGAAAGTCTTGCGGATTGAATACCGGCAGCCGAGCCGCCGCATCCTCCGCCAACCACAAGCACATCAAAAAAGAATTGCTTTTTCATATTACCGGTAAAGACTCCCCTCTACTCCTTCACAAAGGATATGTGCAGCGGTTATGTGTCCCTCCTGGATTCTTTGCACATTCGAAGAAGGAATAACCACAGCCACATCCACCAATGGTTTAAGCTTACCCCCCGTGCCTCCAAGGAAGCCGATAACGTTCATCCCCTTCATTCTTGCCATCTCTGCCGCCTTGATAACATTTGGTGAATTGCCGCTGGTAGAAATTGCCAGCAGGACATCCCCTTCCGAACCCAGTCCTTCCACATTCCGTGCAAACACGTTATCGAATCCGATGTCGTTGCCTCCGGCAGTCAGATTGGACGAGTCGGTGGTCAGAGCAATAGCGGGGAGTGCCGGGCGCTGAATATCGTGGCTCAGGCGGATCATGAACTCCGTTGCAATATGCTGGCAGTCCGCTGCCGAGCCGCCGTTACCGCAAAGGAGCATTTTCTTCCCTGCCCTGTAGGTATCCGCCACAAGCTCAACCGCCCTGATAATATCATCAAGGCAGGCGTTTTTCATATTCAGTTTGGTTTCGGAGCTTTCGTCCAGAGACTCAAGAGCAAATTTTTTCAAATCCATTTAATAATCTCCTGATAAAATTAGGGGGGAAATCAAGTTTCGAAGTGACCATGAACAGCATCGGTAAACTCTTTCAGTCCTTTCCAGTTATCCTTATCCTCGAAGTGGTTTCCGACGACAATAATTTTAGCGCCGGCTTTAACCATTTTAGCGGCAGTTGCAGCATCCCGTATTCCTCCCCCCACAATCACGGGGATGGAGCAATATGAAGTTACCGCCTTTACCATTTCGAAGGGGACGTGGAACTGAGCGCCGGAGCCGGCTTCCAGATAAACCATTTTCATACCAAGATATTCAGCCGCGAGTGCCGTAGCAACAGCTATTTCCGGTTTGTTCCGGGGTATTGGGGCGCTTCCGCTGATATATTCCGCGGTGGTTCTTCCCCCCGATTCAATCAGCATATAACCGGTTGAAATCGGTTCAATCCCCGATTTTTTAATCAGCGGGGCAGCAAGCACATGCTTGCCGATAAGATGTTCCGGATTCCGTCCGCTTATTATTGATAAGAAAAGAATTGCATCCGCATTGGGATTTACCTGACTTACACCGCCGGGGAAAATTATAACCGGCAGAGAAGTGGCTTGCCTGACCGCAAGAATAAAATCATCGAAATCACCACTCATCATCAGACTGCCGCCCACAAGAATTCCATCCACCCCGTTCTCTTCGCATTTTTGAAGGAAGTTTTTAATATCCTCCCCCTTAAGCTTATCGGGATCAATCAGGATAAGCGAGCAGGCTTTCTTCTTTTCTATTATACTTAAAAGTTTTTTATATACGCTCATTCGTTCAACGAATAATGAAAAATATATTAGAACACAACTTACGAAAAAGAAGTCTTTTATAAAAGGAGTTTTTACACATCCCCGTAAAACGGAACCGGTTGAGGAAGCGGACGTCAGTCCGTCATTTGCCCCAAAATCCGTTTGAATCAGTCTGACCATTTTCACCTCATTTTTCATTTTTATTCCCTGGACAAAGCTGCGATGATGAATGCCGTAAGGAGGTTAATCAAAATGAAGGCGCCGTAGATTTTATTCCTGAAGCTTTCCAGTCTGTCCACCTTGGAATCGAGAGCGGAGAGGAGGGAATGCATCTCATCCAGATTTTTCCGGATATAGGAAAGTTCCTTTTCAATTACCGATATTTTAGATTGTAAAGTCATATATTTAATTTTTTTTACATTGTTATTAAAGTTTTTTCCATCCTTCCATTAACACCTCAACCCTTTTTCTCTTCGGCGATTGATAGCTCTTAACCGTCCCGACAAAGTCGGCATAAACGGCGTAACGCTGAGTTTTATCCGTTAGCTAACGGACAGAGAAAAATCTTATAAGATTGTTTTACAATAAATGGTTAATAATCTTAAAAGATAACACACCCCCTTAATCCCCCTCTCAAGAGGGGGACATTTATCTGCGTTCTATTTCTTACAACTCTGACTGAGTCGTAATGACGGCAAAGCCTAATGACTCCGCCGAGCAGGCTGTTGCAGAGAAGAAAGAATATTTTGCTCAAGTATAAATTTCTATAATTTCTTAGTTACAAGGGAGTATTCTAAGCGAAAATCAGCTCTTAAACGCTAAGTACGCAAAGTTTTTCGCAAAGTAACGCCAAGTAAAAACAATCACTGTGAAGGAAAGTACTCATTGCAACAGCCTGCGAGGCGGAATGACCATTAATGACTTCTCAACAAATCACCCGTCCCGCTTGCGGGAACAAATCAACAAATAAACAAAGATCAATATTCCCTTCCTTCGTCTTATGAAAAAGGAGGTCCCCTCTCCATTGCTGAAGAGGGGAGATGGGATTAGACACTACCTGCTACAGAAGATGAATTCAGAAGTCTTGCCCCGGTTTCCGATTCGATCACTGCTGCCAGATATACAGTTTTCCTCTGATACTTCTCAGCCAGTCCAAGCTGGTAAGCGCTCAGATTATGAGAAAAGCTGTAAGGATTGGAGAAATTGTAATTCTGTACTTCTTTCTCGAGCGTGGTAACCATAAACGGTTCATCATTCGGATCCACTGCATCAGAATAAACGACCGAACCCAGGAACCTTACATTAGCAGCTTCCTCGGGAATCTCAGTCAGAGAATCCATAGCCGGAACAGTAGCACTTACCGCCGTTTCCGAGACCGCAATATCCGTAGCTGCGAACCCGAAGCCCTCAACCACAATTGTGCAGTTGTCAGACGGAGTGGCGATTCCCACGAACTTAAGATTTTTCGAGACAAGTGCATTATATCCCGAGAAGAATCTTCCCCTGAGAGACTCGTTCAGTTTCTTAAGTTTAGGGAAAGCCGAGAGAGCGGAAGCAAACTTAACCGCAGTCCTGAACTTCTTGTACTGGTCGGTAAGGGACTCGTACAATCTGCCGGTTGGAATCGGCATGATTGCGAAGATATTTCTCCCCTTAACCATTTTAGCGTAAATGGGACCGAGTTTTCCAACGATCTTCCCATTCGGATTTTGATAAATAATAGCCATAAAACTAACTCCTCATTGTTAAAAAAAAATATTTACGATGTAAAAATAAAGGGGGGGATCGTCCCGCGGTAGGTGTTTTTTGCACCGAAGCGGGGGCGGAATGGGAGGATATCGAGAGATGGAGGGAGGGATTTTTGTTGAGGTGTTCCTGCTTGCGGGAACAAATCAACCCTTTTTCCCACTTCACCTCTACCTCTGCCTCTACCTTCTTTTCTCTTTATCTTCCGCCGGAGGAGGATTTTGTTTTCTGAAAAGGTTCTCAGGCAAATGGAACAGTTTCACACAGAGACCACAGAGATAAAAACACAGAGACCACAGAGAAAACTTTATAAGATTGTTTTACAATAAATGACTCCTCCGACTGAGTCGGAATGACTATTAATGACTACCTAATGACTATTAATGACGGCGAAGCCAAATGACTCCGACTGAGTCGGAATGACCCCTCAACACCTCGCCTGTCCCGCTTGCGGGAACAAAAATCCCCCTTTGACCTTTGTACATTAACAAAAAAATCACTAAGTTAGAACCGGTCAAAAATTCCGGTTACTGTTTAACAAACATATTGCAAGGCGAGCCATGAAAAATCTATTTGTCATCATAACCCTGTCACTCCTTCTAATCTCCTGCAGCGAAGACGAGAGCACTGTAAGTCCCACGCAACAACCCCCGACCTCCCCCGAACTAACCGCCCCGTTAAACGGCGGTACGGACGTAGTAGTCTCCCCCGTCTTAACCTGGAAGCCCAGCGCAAGCGCATTCTACTATATGCTGCAGGTATCCGAGAGCGATTCATTCGACACCTTTGTTTACGACCAGAACGTAGGGAACGTGACAAGCAAAAAAATTACCGGACTCGCTCTGGACAAAAGATACTACTGGCGTGTGAATGCAACCAACGTAAACGGCACATCTGCGTGGTCGGTATTCAGCTTCCGCACCGGCTTCATCCCCGGCTCCCCGGCACTATCAAACCCCGCGGACAATGCACAATCCCTCTCCAATCCGCCAACCTTCAGATGGAAGTCAACCACCGGCGCAACCAATTACCGGCTACAGGTATCCACAATGACCTCTTTCCTGATCCCTGTATATAACCAGGATGTCGGGAGCGATACATCGATGACAGTAACCAATCTTAACAACAACGTAAAATACTACTGGCGTGTAAGCGCCTCAAACGCACACGGCACATCCCCCTGGTCCGAAGTACGGGATCTCTCCATGGGACAAATCCCCGCGGTACCAACCCTCGCCGTGCCGATGAATCATAGCTGGGACGAGCCGTTAACCCTCACCCTCTCCTGGAATGCGGCAAGCGGAGCGGCGGACTACACCCTTCAATGCTCAAAGTCATCCTCTTTCACCTCGTATATATTCAACAGCAGCGTGGGGAACGTACTCAGCAAAGAGATCACCGGACTCGAAAAAGACGCGAGTTACTACTGGCGGGTAAGAGCGTGGAACACCAACGGAAGCTCTGCATACTCCGAAGTCTGGGCATTCAGCACCGTACGCGCATGCGGCGGAATCACCTTTGTCAACTATCAGGGAAAAATGTACACCACTCAAAAAATAGCAAACCAATGCTGGCTGAAAGAGAACCTTAATATTGGAACAAGAATAAACGGCGACCATTATCCGGGGAACAACGGAACAGTTGAAAAATACTGTCATAGCAACGATGAAAACAACTGCACAAAATACGGGGGACTCTATTACTGGGACGAGGCAATGCAATACAGCACAACCGAAGGAGCGCAGGGCATTTGTCCCGCAGGCTGGCACATCCCGAAAATGTCAGAACTCTTTGATCTGAAAGCTGCCGTTGATAATGACGGGAATGCATTAAAAGCGATAGGAGAAGGATACCAGCAGGGAGCAGGAACGAACACGAGCGGATTCAGTGCATTACTGGGAGGTTACCGTTACGCGTTGAATCTGTTCGGCGGATTGGATGCTTATGCCGTATTCTGGAGTTCCGGTTTAACGCTGACGGATCACGTATGGGGGATGACATTATCCGCCACCAACAGCACAATTGAAGTTCAGACGGAAATTAAATCAGAAAGAGCCTTCAGCATCCGGTGCATAAAGAACGAATGAGTGAACCGCCGGAGGAGGATTTTGTTTTCTGAAAAGGTTCTCAGGCAAATGGAACAGTTTCACACAGAGACCACAGAGATAAAAACACAGAGACCACAGAGAAAACTTTATAAGATTGTTTTACAATATATGACTACTCCGACTGAGCAGGCTGTTGCAGAGAAGACTTTTTCAGAGTTAGTTCTTAACAAAATAGGGTTAAATTTATATTCCGGCAAATTTCAGTCCCATTTTTCTCATTTTTAGCATCTGACCGACTCTGAGAATGAGTAAATAACAAAAATGCTCAATTAGTCCAAAA
>ERZ795059.307-NODE-307-length-67081-cov-25.058291_pt1 | contig 67081 bp, 55 predicted proteins | sample MGYA00375143_ERZ795059 | MGnify/ENA primary metagenome ERZ795059 (study PRJEB30188, sample SAMN05720168) | activated sludge metagenome | isolation source: Anaerobic digester | place: USA | collected 2015-01-07 ... | reverse complement strand
ATGTGTCACAGAGCTAAAATTATTTTGGGTTACATTTTATTTTGAGGCAACGGGACAACGGGTTTTGTGGGCGCAAGGAGTATGGGATGCTAGGTTCAGGCGTTCAGCGGGCAATGAGGGCATGGCTGGAGATATCAAGATCAACGGATTTCGGTATTTCGACCGGGGATCTGGTACTCTCTGATTTTTCTGCGCAGCTCAGCGTCTTTAATCTCTACACAAAGACTTGCCTGGCGATAGTTATCGCTGACGCGATAGAGGCTGCCGCAAAAATCAACCCGTTTTCGATTGTCGGTTTCCAGGATATAATTGCCGGCTTTATCGGGAATGAAAGTCAGACAAGCATCCGTGTAGCGGCTGAAGCAAACCGTGATTTTGAGCGGCCCCGGGAAAATCGGGTTGCCAAAGATCTCGAGCAACGGTTCATAACCAATATTCGCGGCAACCCCGGGGGTATTTCTCTGCAATCGTATCACTTCGCTGTCATTGCCTCGATAGATCAACAGGCCAAGGTTCTTGTTGACTTTTTTTATGGTCAGATTGATCTTCCCGGTCAGTGTCAAGTCTTCAGTCAGGTAAAACCTCATCTGTGACAGCTCTTGCGGTGTCAGACGGTGATCTTTGATGAGTTTTTCCGTGACGGGGAAAAGGGAGGAGTGATACCTGGGCCCTGTGTGGCAGGATAGGTTCTGCATGGCCAATAGGGTGATGAGTATGGGAAGCGCAAAGTTAGTTTTCATATCACTGCTTATCCGATTTTATCTGCCATCAGCCGTTTGGACAAAACTCGAATTCTGGGTTGACAGAATAGCAAAACCGATCCGGCAATATCTTGCTGTTTGTGTCCTGTTATAACTGCCCTCAGCGCATTGCGTTCCGATTGTTTTTGGCTGATCGGACGCGGAATGCCGAATTGAGAACAAATGAAATCAACTGCTTAAATATACCAATCCTGTGAGGATTTGCAATAGAAATATTCATGCGCAGATTCGGTGTTAACCGAATCAATTAACATTCAATCGCTTATTCTTGATGCGGTTGAGAAAAGGGCACTTTTCACCCAACATGCTTCGCCATCAGATTGATTTTCTTTAAGATCCGGTGCTGCGCACCGAATCCGGGCATAATGGACTTTTTGCAGACAATCGGCAAAATCCCCTTGCAGCGGGAGCAGGGCGTTTTGGGGCTTGGTTCTTCTGCCTGTGAGCAGAATGGGCATCTGGTGCGCAACAGAGCGCAGAGTTGGCTTTTTTTGTTTTGGCAATCGCATCGCCGGTCCGGCAACAGTGTCAGCATTCGCGCGAAATCGATCAGTCTATGGCAGCCGCTTTGACGCTGTTGAGCAATTCGGGCACTTGTTTGGCGGTTACTTTGCTGTAGATCTTGTCATTGATGGTGACCACGGGTGCAAGGGCGCACACACCCAGACAGCGGCTGCTCTCCAAAGAAAAGAGGCCGTCCGGAGTGGTTTCGCCCAATTCGATCCCGAGTTCGGTGCGAAAGGCGTCCAGCACCTTGTCAGCGCCTTTGACGAAACAAGCGGTGCCCAGACAGATGGATATGGAAAACTTTCCACGCGGCTGCAGGCGGAAAAAATGGTAAAAGGTGGACACGCCGCTGATGATTGAAGTCGGGATTTGCATATGCTGGGCCACTTGATCCATGTGGGCCTGGCTGAGATAGCCGTAGCGCTGCTGGATTTTGTGCAACACGGCGATCAGATAACTCTTTGGATGTTCCTTTTGCAGGCAGGCGTCCATAAAAGCGATGGTTTCGCTATCGAGATGCTGATTGGACTCGGCGCTCATTATTTAATCCCTCTCGGTTCGCGTGGTGTATACGTGGTATGCAGCAGTTCATGGGCTCGATGGCTGCCGGGTTGCTCGAGATAGTCCTGGTAGAGTTTTTCGATGAACGGATTGCGATGGGCAACGCGAATGGCTTTGGCTTCATCGATTCGGTAAAGTGCTTTGGCGCGCAACCTGGCGATTTCCGGATCCAGAACGTAATGATTGTCAGGCGGATAGGGTTGCCCGCCGCCGGCGATACAGCCGCCGGGACAAGCCATCAATTCAATCAAATGGTAAGTTTTTTCGCCTTTCTTCACCCGCTCGAGAATGGTTTTGGCATTGTTCAAGCCATTGGCGACCGCCACATTCAAGGTGCGACCGGCGATTTCGATGCTCGCTTCCTTGAGACCCTTTACTTCCCGCACCTGGTCAAAGTTGAGCTCGGTGAGCGGCTTGCCGGTGAGTTTTTCAGCGGCGGTGCGCAGAGCGGCTTCCATCACCCCGCCGGTTGTGCCGAACAGGTCAGCGGCGCCGGTCGAAAAACCGAGCGGCGCATCGAATTCCCCCTCTGGCAGCATGGTAAAGTTGATGCCATAGGATTTGATCATCCAGATGAATTCACGGGTGGTGAGCACCGCATCGGTATAGGGATAGCCGTCTGCGCTGCAATGTTCGCTGCGTTCGGCTTCGAACTTTTTTGCGGTGCAGGGCATGATGGCCACGACAAAGATATCTTTCGCGTTCCGTCCGGTTTTTTCGGCATAGTAGGTTTTCAACAGAACCGACAACATGGACATGGGTGAGCGGCAGGTGGAGGCGAACGGGATCATTTCAGGATAAAAGTGTTCCATGAATTTGATCCAACCCGAAGAGCAGGATGTCAACAGAGGCAAACGGTCATTTTTTTCCAACCGCTTGATCAGCTCGTTTGCTTCTTCGACGATGGTCAAATCGGCGCCGAAATTGGTATCGAACACGGCCTCGAAACCGAGCCGGTGCAGGGCGGTGACGGTTTGTCCGGTCATTGGCGTGCCGGGTGCCAGCCCAAATCCTTCTCCGATAGCAGCACGGATGGAGGGTGCGATTTGCGCCACCACGTGTTTGCTCGGATCGGCCAGAGCGGCCCAGACGCGGTCGGTGGAGTTGTTTTCCAGAAACGCTGCAACCGGGCAGACATTGATGCATTGACCGCAAGCAATACAGACCGAGTCGGCCATGCCCTGTTCATAGGCCGGGGCGACGACGGTTTCGACTCCGCGGTAGAGTTGGCTGAGATTGGTGACTCCCTGCACTTCGGCACAAACGCGCACGCATCGGCGGCAGAGGATGCACTTTTCCGCATCGCGGATGACCGCCAGGCTCGATTTTTCGATTTCGTGGCGTTTGCGTTTGCCCTCAAACAATCGATCCCGCACGCCCATGGCATAGGCCAGATTTTGCAGTTCGCAGTTGCCGTCGCGTTCACAGATCTGGCATTCGCGCGGATGGTTGTCGAGGATCAGTTCGATCAGATCTCGGCGCGCCTGGCGGATTTCCGGCGAATTGGTGCGGACGCGCATGCCCTCACGGACCGGAGTGGCGCAGGACGGCACAAAGTTGCGGCTTCCGTCTACCTCGACGATACAGATGCGGCACGCGCCTTCGATGGACAAGTCCGGATGATAACAAAGACGCGGAATTTTGATCCCCAATTTTTCCGCGGCCTGCAGAATGGTGGTGTCTTGCGACACGCTTAGCGCTTGATCGTCGATTGTCAGATTGATCTCTTTCATTCGCTCTTTTCCTGTTTGGCTGATATCCCGTCTGTTGTTCGGCTTTGGCGCGTCGCTTTCAAAGTTCGGATTCCTTTCAGGTGCGCCGGACGGCGTCGAATTTGCATACATTGTAACATTCGCTGCACTTGATGCAGCGGCTCTGGTCGATCACATGCGGCTGCCGGGCAGCGCCGGCGATGCAAGAGACCGGGCAGCGCCGGGCGCACAGGGTGCAGCCCGTACATTTGTCAATGTCGATTTCGTAGCGGATGAGCTGGGTGCATTTGTGCGCCGGACAGCGCTTGTCGCGGATGTGGATAATGAACTCTTCGGTAAAATTTTCCAGTGCGCTCAGAACCGGATTGGGGGCAGTCTGGCCGAGGCCGCACAGCGAAGTTTTTTGGATCAGCTTGCCCAAACGGCGAAGCTTGTCGAGATCGGCCATTTCCCCTTTGCCCTGTGTGATGCGCTCGAGGATTTCCAGCATTCGCAAGGTGCCCTCGCGGCAAGGCACACATTTGCCGCAAGATTCGCTCTGGGTGAATTCGAGAAAGAATTTGGATGTGGCGACCATGCAATCCTCGTCGTCGAGCACGATCATGCCGCCGGATCCCATGATGGAACCGATTTCCGACAGGGTTTCATATTCCACCATCGTATCCAGGCGATCGGCCGGGATGCAGCCTCCGGACGGCCCGCCGGTCTGCACTGCTTTCAGAGTGTGTCCTTCGCGCAGGCCGCCGCCGATATCGAAAATGATATCACGCAGCCTCGTGCCCATCGGCACCTCGACCAGACCGGTGTTGAGAACTTTGCCGGCCAGGGCAAAAACCTTGGTGCCGCGGCTGTTCTTGGTGCCGATGCGGCTGAACCAGTCGGCGCCATAGAGCATGATCGTCGGTACATTGGCCCAGGTTTCGACATTGTTGATAACCGTGGGGTGCCCCCACAAGCCCGATTGAGTGGGATAGGGGGGCCGGATGCGCGGCTGGCCGCGTTTGCCCTCGATCGAATAAATCAACGCGGTTTCCTCACCGCAGACAAAAGCGCCAGCTCCCAAACGAATTTCGATGTCGAAATTTAAGCCCGAATCGAGGATGTTCTTGCCGAGCAGGCGGTGCTTGTGCGCAGTGGCAATCGCTTTTTCCAGGCGCTCGATCGCCAGGGGATATTCAGCGCGGATATAGATATATCCCTGACGGGCGCCGACCGCGACCGCACCGATGGTCATCCCTTCGAGAACGATGAAAGGATCACCTTCCAGCGCGCTGCGGTCCATGAACGCCCCGGGATCCCCTTCGTCGGCGTTGCAGACCACGTAGCGGATCGGATCATCGGTATAAGTCACGGCGTTGATCCATTTCTGGCCGGTGGGAAACCCGCCGCCGCCGCGTCCGCGCAGTCCGGATTTGAGAATCGTCTGACGCACCGCATCCGGATCGTTGGTTTCCAGCACCTGTGCCAGAGCCTCGTAACCTTTGTTGAGGACATACTCCGGCAGACTTTCCGGATCGATCAAGCCGCTGTTGCGCAAGGTTAAACGGGTTTGTTTGTTAAAGAACGCCACGTCGCCGTACATCGAAAAGAACTGTTCGGTGATAAAATCGGTGTGATAGCGATGCTTGACGTTGACCTGATGGTCAACAAAATGCGATTTGACGATTTCGTCGAGATCCTCTTCGGTTTCGAACCGGTAAAGGGTGCGTTCCGGGAAAACCATCATCACATGTTGCTTGCCGACTTTTTCCTTTGGACACAAACCCAGACAGCCGCTATGAAAAATCCGCACCAGATCTTCCGCAATATTGTGAGAACACAACAGCCGCTTGAGCATCTCTTCTGAATCCTGCGCATTCTCGTGACTGCAGCGATGCGATGAACACATGGTCACCACATAGCTGTAAAGAGTGTCGGTCTTTTTGTCCAGGATCAGGTTGGGAATCGGTTTGCCGCCGATCACATGGTGCTGGAAAATTTCCTGTACTTTGTTGGGCGTGACCTGTTCGTATTTGATCGGGATCTGTCCTGGGAAAAAAACACCGACGATCGGTTCGCGGGCGCAGCGGCCTGTGCAGCCGGTCTGCTTGAGCAGGATGTCCTGGCGGCCGCTCGCCCTGATCAATTTGTCGAACTCTTGCCTGACTTGATCGGCTCCGGCGGCATTTTCACAGGTCGCGGATCCGACCTGGACGATGATTTTTTGCTTGTCGCCCCGAGCAGTGCGCTCCTGGTCAAATTGGCGATAGAGCGTTTTATAGAAAGCTAGCGCCTGACCCATTTTGCGTTCCTCATGCAGTGCGGATGTACGGATCTGTGATTTGTGAGAATTGGCTTTTAAGGCCGGAGAATGCGAAGAGCGAATCGCCCACAACAACCTTCAACAACGCAAGATAATTAAAACATCTTTTCAGGTCAAACAATTTATACCGCGCCAGAGCAGATCTGAGGCGTTTTGAGAAGTTGATTCGGGGCGCAACAACGATCGTCCGCCGGTTATTTTTTTCGTGCAGGCTGCTTTTGCAGCATCTTGCGAACCATCTCCGTGATGCTGCGGAAATCCATCTTGCCGCTGCCCATTTTTGGCAGTTCCGGGATGATCACAAATTGTTTTGGCATCGCCAGCGGCGGCAGCTTTTGGCTCATCTGTTTCACGATCTCTTTTTCATTGATTTTTCCGGTGACTGCAGCGACGATTCGGGCCCCTTTGAGCGAATCCGGCACTTCCACGACACAGCAGGAGATACCCTCGGGCAATAGCCCTTCGAGTACGGTTTCGGTGCGTACCAGTGAGATCATTTCGCCGCCGACTTTGATAAAGCGCTTGAGACGGCCGCGATGCCAGAGATAACCTTCGTCATCGATAACGCCCATATCGCCGGTATCGTACCAGCCGTCTTTGATGCGGAGTGTGGTTTCTTCGATATCGTCGAAATAACCCTTCATGACCAAATCGCCTTTGACCATGATTTTGCCTTCCGTGTTCGGCGGCAAATCCTTGCCAGTGGCGATGTCGGCAATCTTGACACTCACGCCGGGCAGAGTCTTGCCGATGCTGCCAGGACGGTTGGCTTCCAGCGTGTTGACCGAGACGACCGGACTGGTTTCGGTTGTCCCGTAACCCTCGAGCAATTCGATATGGTGTTTTTGCCAATAGGCATCCCGCAGCCAGTCCGGGCATTTATCCGCGCCGGCGACCATCAACCGCACCGAATCAAAATCGCCCGGCTGTGCCTCGCGCACATAACCGCCGAAAAAGATGGGGGTGGCGGCGATCATGGTGACCTTTTCTTCGCGCATAAAACCGGGGATTTTCTTATAGTCCAGGGGGCTGGCATGGGTGACAGCGGTCATCCCCAGGGTGAGCGGCAACCAAAAATTGGTGGTATAGCCGAAAACATGAAACAGAGGCAGAATCGACATGATCGCGTCATCGCTGCTCAGATGGAAGGTGGTGACAATGTCGTTGACGTTCGCACCGATGTTGCGATGGGTGAGCTGAACCCCTTTGGGGTCTTTTTCGCTGCCAGAGGTAAAAAGAATGACCACATTGTCGTCAATATCGGATTTTGGCAATGCGCGGATGATCAAATCAGCCGGCAACTTGCTGCGCAGCGCCGCGCTCAGTTTGTCGGCAGTGGTGATCTGCTGCATGATGTCTTCGATAAAGATCATGCCCGGCACCAGCCGACAGCGGATTTTTTCCACCAGCGCTCGGGAAGCGATGATGGTTTTAAAGCCGCACATGTTTTGGGCATATTCGGCATTCTCGGCTGCACCGGTGGAATAGTTGATCATCACAGGTACCTTGCCGGCCATGATAACGCCAAGAGTGGTGAGCATGGCGCCGGCGGAGGTTGGAACCATAACGCCCAAAAACCCTTCGCGATATTTACTGAACTTTTTTGCCAGGATCAATGCAGCGATCAACGCTTTGCCATAGGTGACATTTTTTTCTGTGGTCTTATCGATGATCGCATATTTTACCGCATGTTTTTTGGCTGTTCGGATGAATTCGTGATGAAGAATCATGACTTTTCTCCAGCTTGGTTTCTATCGGTTGGCAAGAATCTGCGGACAAGGTATTGCCAAATGAATTGAAGGCAAAATGAACAGGATTCAGAAAACTTACAAAATAATTGCCTGCAATGCAAAAGAAAAGTGATCATTCGATTATTTTTTTCTCACCCGCCGGGCATGGCCGTCTGCCGGGGTAATCAATGGTTTTCCTGTTTTTCTGAAAATTTATCTTGCATTGTAAGGTGTTATTGGACATTTTTAATTGTGGATTGATGTTCATTCCTTGCCAAACACTCCTCTCCCCATTGCTGGAATTTTTAACATGGAGCGACTCACCCTGTCTAATCCTGATGGAACCATTCAGTCTTGCATGTTCTTGAAGTTAAGTCCGGATTCGGCGGCAATCGAAACAAATACCTATCATTCTGCATCGATCCCTGGCCATCGGATAGGAGATGCCGCTGTCGTGCGAAATTGGAGGTGTTGTGATGAGCAAATTCGCCGCATTGTTTTTTCTGATCCCGGCTTTGATGATTTGTGAGCAGCAAGAGATGCCGACCTGCCTGCAAAAAACTGACGCGGAAAAAACCGTTGCCATGAGCGTCCACCAGGAGTTTGAAGTGCAACTTGCGAGCAACCCAACCACCGGATATCGCTGGAGCTGGATTGCAGCGGACAGCGCGATTCTGCAGATGAAAAAACGAGAGTACCGATCTGAATCGGAATTGGTTGGTGGCGGCGGCAACGAGCGGTTTTTGTTTGCCGCCGTCAGCCCGGGCAAAACCGACCTGATTCTGGTCTATCACCGGCCGTGGGAAAAACCTCTCGCGCCGGTCGATTCTTTTATCGTGCACATTGTGGTTAAATAGGGAGGCAGGAGATGAACAAACATGCATGGATTTTGCTGGTGTTGGTCCTGGGCTTGCTGACCATCAGCCAGCAAAGCGATCGAGGTTCGACGGATGAGCCTGTGGCACAACGGTTGTCGCGGCTGCAGAGTGAAATCGAAAAGCGCAGCTCTTCCTTCACCGTGAGCGATAATCCGGCGATGCAGATTCCCCTTAATAAGCTTTGCGGATTTCGCGCCCCGGATGGCTGGCAACAACGAGCTGTCGAGATCAACATCGCCACCAGCCAACCTCCGACTCTGCGCACTGCCTTGGCGGCCTTGCCGGCGAAATGGGACTGGCGCGCCGAAAACGGCGTTACCCGGATCAAGAACCAGGGTGCTTGCGGCAGTTGTTGGGCTTTTGCCACAGTCGGCAGTTTTGAATCGCTGCTCTTGATTAAACAAAGCCTGGATGTCGATCTGTCCGAGCAGTTTCTTGTCTCCTGCAACGACAACGGCTGGGGCTGTGACGGCGGTTTTTGGGCGCATGCGATGTTGATGAGTCCAGGCGCCGTGCTTGAGACGGATTTCCCCTATGCGGCAGCCGATCTCGCCTGTGGCGGGCCCTACACTTACCCCTACCAGTTGAACAATTGGAGTTACGTCGACGGTGACAGCGATATACCCAGCGACGAAGATCTCAAACAAGCCATCTACAGCTATGGCCCGGTTTGCGCGGCCGTCTATGTGGGCGACTATTTTCAGGGCTACTCAAGCGGCGTGTTCGACATCGAAGAGTCCAGGCCTTCTGGTTTTCTCTGTGCAGGCGCACCGAAACCCCCCAATCATGCAATCATGCTCGTGGGATGGGACGATTCGCAAAACGCCTGGATTTTGAAAAACAGCTGGGGCGAAGGGTGGGGACTCGACGGCTATATGCTGATTGAATATGGCATCAACCAGGTCGGCTATGCAGCGGTGGTGGCGTACTGATCCCCATTAACCAGCAGTGAAATCATTCGCGGCCACTGTTCGGCAAAGCACCAATAGCTCTGGTGCCAAAGCCCGGGCAAGGCAATTTGCTCTTGCCGGGATCCATGATCTCAGGTTTGTGGTAAAACAATGCTGGTTCATCATTTAAACGGCGATTTGGACGGGCTTTGTTCTAGTGTTCCTAGTCCATCCGCACGATCTTGCCGGCGCCGCTGAAATCCAAAATCATCTTTTCCCCGCCGTGACGGATTTCCAGCTTTTGACTGCCAAGCTCGGCCTGCAAAAACGGGCCGTGGAAAAAACCATAATCGGCAAAATCGACCACCTCGCCATTCAGCAAGCGGTCGCCGGCAAAAGAGAAAGTCATGACATCACCCGCCGGAGTGGTATAGCTGACCAGCCCGGTTTCGTTGAAGGTGTCGTGTACCGGGGTGGTGCGGCGCATGACTGCCTTGAATTCATTCAAGTCGGCAAAATTTTGAGCCTGTTCGACTTGCACCACGCAGCCGTTGCGCAGAGCATCGCTGCGCAGGCGGAAGCCGTGTTCCTCTTCCAACCATCGATACGGCTGCAGCGGATAAAAGGCGATAAAGGTTTGGTCGCTGCGGCAAAAAATCCAGCCAGAATCATCCTCTTCACGTGCCTGCAAATCGCGTGGAAAAAATCCGTCCACGTGCGGATAAAGCGCGCCGGTCGGGATTTCATACAAGACAATGATCGCATTGCGGTGCTGAAAGGTTTTCTCATAGGGCGAACTGCTCGCCCACTTGCCCTCATCGGCGTAATAGGTATGGGCATTGATGACCTGATCGGTGGAGAATTTCATCTCTTCAGGAAAAAACATGCCCATATCTTCCTGACCGACAAATGGATGGACAGTGAAGAGGGTGCCGTAACGGCTGGATCCGACAAAACTGACGTCCCAGGTGTGTTGCTGGATCGGTTGCAGCACCGCACCGCCCATCATCGAGCCAAGGGCAAAATCCTTGCACATATAGGTGGTCTTGTAAACCCGCGGATTGCGTTCGTTGCCGAGGCGCAGAACATGGCGGACCCGTTTGGTCTCATAGTGCACATAAGGCTTTTCCCTGTCGGTGCCTATGCGGTAGAGGATTTCCGGCAGGATGAAATCGCTCAACGCGGCTGGCAAAAAGATCGAGTTGAACATCGGTTCATCGGTCTGTGCGAAAAAGAGCCAACCCCAATAATTCATTTCCGATGCGGGGTGGCGTTTGAGGATCAAGCGATCGGGATACTCGCGGCTGTGCGCGCCGGTGTAGACGCCTTGCAGGTGCTCGACTCCGTAATCGGCGATGAGCCACAGAAGAATACCGTGGATTTTTTCCTTGAGAACCGGATCCTCGGTGAATTGGTACAGGCCGAACAGACCGGAGAGAAAGACCGCATGATAAGTGGGTGAATCGAATTCGCCCTGCCCGATGGTGGTGGTCAGGCGCAGCCAATCCTCGAACCAGCCCTCTGCTTCGCGGCGGTTTTCCGCAGCGGATTTGCCGGTGAACCACTTGTCAGCCGGCAGATCGGCAAAAGCCTGCGCAGCCAGATAGAGACCGGTATAGTACAGGGTTAGATGGTTTTCGGTGTCGCCGCGATAGAAATTAGCGTTGCCCAGGAGCTCGCGCACGCTGTTGCGCGTTTCGATCGGCAACCACTCTTCAGCTGTGCAATAGCCGATCATGAGCCGATAAAAATGAAACATGCTCAACGGGGTGCCGGCAGCTTCATCGAGCAGATCCTGGAACATTTGCAGGCCGTTTTCCCGGTTTTCGCCGTGCACAATGCGGCTGGCGGCGATCAAAAAATTCCTTTGGCTGGTGGTGTCGGCCCAGTTCATGATCAGCTCACAGCGTTCCTGATAGGCGCTGGTGATCGGGCTTGTGGCTTTGCTGCAAGCCGCTCCCCATCCGATCAGAAAGGCACAGCCGAGCAACATGAGATGACGCATATCAGACCCTCCTTTCGAGTCAGGGTTGAGCGGTGAAGGATTGGTCGGCCAGCCAGTGGAAATCCCAAACCTCGCTGTTTTGTAGACCGGAAAATTCCCAGGAATCGCCGCCGTCGCGGCTGCGCCAGACACCAAAGCCGAGGGTGCCGGCATAGAGAGTTTGCGGGTCCTGCGGGTCTGCGGTCATTGCGTGAACTGAGCAAGAGGGTAAGCCTTTGTTGACGGCTTTCCAGGTTTGTCCCAGATCGCGACTGCGATAAACCCCGCCGCGATAGGTGCCGCAGAACAGGGTTTGCGGTTCGCCGGGGACAAAGCAGAATGCATAGATCGTGGGGTGGTGCAAGCCTCTGTTCACCGCTTGCCAGCTCTTGCCGCGATCGGTCGACATAAAAAGGCCGTCGTTTTCAGTGCCGGCGACAAGGATCGCCGAATTCTGCGGATGTTGATGCAAGGTGCGGATGCCTTTGCCGAGCAAGCCGATTGGCTTCCACGATTCTCCGGCATTTTGACTGCGATGGACACCCGCTTCGGTAGCGCAGAACAACAGTTGGGCATTATCCGGATCGATCAGCAAGGCCGAGGTGAAAGTGCTGATGAGGCCACGATTGCGCTGTGACCAGGTTTGACCTCCATCTGTCGACTTGTAGATGCCGTAGGCGGTTGCCGTATAGATAATGCGGGGATCGGTCGGATGGATGGCGGTTTTCAGACACTCGGTGATCTCCCAGCCGGTGGCGATGCGCCAGGATGCGCCGCTGTTATCCGAGATCAACACGCCGTTGCCGCAGGCCTGGCAGAGCAAAATCTCGCCGTCGGTCAATCGCCGGGCGCTGACCGAGAAAAACTTGCCATACGGCCAGCCCAGGTGGTCCCATGTCTCTCCTTTGTCATGGGTGACGAACAAACCTGCTGCCGGGTGGCTGATGCCGGGGTGACGATAGTCGCGGGTCGCGCGAGTGACCGCATACAGGACCGGCGGCGCAGCCCATATCTGCCCGATCAAACCCGGCCAAAGGCAGAGCAGGGCGATGAGAAAATTTCGAATATGCATCATTTTCCTCCTGGGGTGCGTATAGGCGAATCGCTTTTTGTCGGATTGCTCTCTATTTTAGGCCGAGATAGAGGTCGCGTCCGGCAGTCAAGGCGCGCATCTTGCGATCCGCGATGCTGCGTTTGAGCATCCAGAAACCGCAATCCGGATGAACCCATTTGATCCGTCCCGGACCGATTGTTTTTTCAGCGGTATCGATGCGGCGGGCGATCTCTTCGGCGCTCTCGATATGATTGACCTTGATGTCCACCACCCCCAGACCGATGGCAAGACGCGAATCGATTTCTTTAAGAACCGACAAATCGTCCACAGGCCGATGGGCCAGTTCAAGGATCAGGTGGTGGCAGTGCAGAGAATTCAGAAAATCGATCAGTTGCCGCCAGTGGCCGGATTGAATGGTCTGGCCGCCATAGTTGCCGAAACAGAGATGCACTGCTCTTTCGACATCTATTGCGTCGAGCACTCGATTGATTGCCTGGGCGGCCAGCGGCGCATCGGCCGGATTGCCCGGGATGTTGGCTTCATCGACCTGGACGCAGGCACACGGCAGGCTGCGCACCTGGTCAGCCAGAACCTCAGCCAGAGCCATCACCAAAACGGCAAAGTCGCCATAATGGTGATCGATCAGGGTGCGGGCCAGCATGTAGGGGCTGGTGATGGTGAATTTGAACGGGCCGCCGCTGACCTCTGCTGCTCGCTCGCAATCCGCCAAAAGATTCAACCGGCCTTCGCCGACAGGATTTTCCACCACTCCGGCGGGCTTGCGGCGAAAACGCATTGGATCGGCTGCGCGAAAGTCTTCATATTCCCGACGGCTGACCCAGGGTCGAATACCCTGCATGGCAGCAATAAAATAGTCGATCATGCCGTTGGTGTCGGGATGGTTGATGTCGAAGCGATAGAGCTCGCCGTCGGTCGGCAGATCGATGCCGGCCTGGCGCTGGGTGTCGAATACCACTCGTGTGGCATCGATCAAGGCTTCTTCGCTTGGACGGGCCGCAAGCCACTCCGGCACCGGATAGGATCCCACCGTCGTGGTTTGGATGGAAGGTGTCGGCATCTGTCACTCCTTGTCATCATCGCCGGATCGCCGGCTGGTTGTGTTACCGTTGGCCTGGCGTAAAACCGTGCAGGGCAAGAGCTATTGCTCCCAGCAGGGCTGTTTCATATCCCAGGTGGCTCAAACGAACCTGGGGAACCGGGACGATTTTCAGATTATCGGTCATGACCTGCCGCGCTTTGGCGATAAATTCTTCGCCGCCGCCGACCGCCACGCCGCCGCCGAGGACAATCACATCGGGTGCGCAAATCGCCGCGATATTGCGCAAAGCTTGACCAAGGTTGTGGCTGACCTCTTCCCATTCGTCGTCCGTCAGTTCTTCGGCGGGTTTTTGATAGATGCGGCGAATGCCGTTGCCCGAGACCAGCGCCTCGAGACAGCCTTGCGCGCCGCATTCGCACACCACCCGCTCCGGATATCGGCAGTGAAACGGAATGCTCTGGTGTCCCACTTCTGGGTGTTCACCGTTTTTACCTCGATAGATTTCGCCGTCGATCAGAAAACCTCCGCCTATACCCGTGCTGATGGTCATATAGAGAAACCTGGAGGCTCTTTCGCCGCCGAAGGTGAATTCGCCGAGCGCCGCGACATTGGTGTCCACATCGACAAAAAAGGGGCATCCCCAGCGCTTTTCCATGATTTCTTTCAGCGGCATGTTGCGCCATTCGGGTTGATGCAGCGGAGAAACCACTCCGGTCTGCCAGTCCAGAGGACCGCCGATAGCTGCGCCCATACCGATCAGCGGTTCGCTCCCTGCCACCTGGGCGATCATATCGTTGAGCAACTCGATGCCTTGCGCAAGATTTTCCGGTGTCGGGTATTTGATCCGCGCAAGAATCCTTCCTTTCTCATCAGCTGAGGCGACCAAGAACTTTGTGCCGCCGATATCAAGCCCAACGGTGCGCGCCATTTGCCTCTCCTGGTTTCATTTGTTTTGTGGCAACCGAATCTGAATGTCAAGCTAGAGTTATCAAAGTAATGAAATTTGTCTTTTTAGCCAAACGATTTTCGCTCTTGCGCCGGGCGATCGGTTGACTGCCGCGTTTGGTGGGCGGCTGAATTAGGGTGTTGATTTTCAGGATAATCTTGTTATCTTTTGTAATTGCTCTATTGCCACGGCGAACACCGGAAAATAATCGTCTTTGGGGAGTGAGGCCGGCTCTGTTCGATGACTTTTAACTGTGTCGAGATACATTCCATGATGGATGAGAGGTGAGGTTATGACCCCGAAAAATCGCAAACACTATGAACGCGCTTTGCAGATCATTCCCTGGGCCACGCAGACCAATGCCAAACGGCTCAATGCCGGATGCCAGGAGACAATGCCGCCGTTCATCAAACGGGCGGATGGTTGTCGCATGTGGGATTTGGATGACAAGGAATACATCGATTTTCGATCTTCTCTGGGACCCATTCTTCTCGGTTATCGCCATCCGGCGGTTGAGCAAGCGGTGCGCGCCCAAATGGAGAACGGTGTGCTCTTCAGCATGGCCAGCCCGCTTGAGCTGGAGACCGCCGAAGCGATCATCGAAAACGTGCCCTGGCTTGAACAAGTTCGGTTCATGAAGACCGGCGCCGACGCCTGCAGTTGTTGTGTGCGTCTGGCGCGTGCCTACAACGGCCGCGATCATATCGTGTCGATAGGTTATCACGGTTATCACGATCAATTTGCCTATATGTGGCCCAACAACGGGGTGCCAAAAGAATGGGCCAAGTACGTTCACGATATTGCCTATGGCGATTGCGCAGCGGTTGAGCGCATCTTTGCCCGCAACGGCAATAAAATCTCCGCAGTGATCACCGAGCCCTACAACTGGATGGAAATTCCAGGAGATGATTTTCTCCGAATTTTGCGACGAGAATGCGACCGCCACGGCAGCCTGCTGATTTATGACGAGATTCTCACCGGATTTCGCCTGGCCCGCGGCGGAGCCCAGGAGTACTTTGGCATCACTCCGGATCTCTCTGCTTTTGCCAAAGCCATGGCCAACGGCTATCCGCTTTCGGCCTATGGCGGCAAAAAAAACATCATGCAGCAGCTGGAAAAAACCATTCTGACCATCACGCACGGCGGCGAAACTCTGTCGCTGGCTGCCTGTTTGGCGGTCATGCAAGTGATCAAAAACGAGCCGGTCCACGAACACATCCGGGCAATGGGGAAGCGGCTGAAAGACGGCTGGAATGAGATCATCCGCGAGACCGGGGTGCTTGCGCATTGCGGCGGCGTCGAGCAGATGCCATTCTTCCATTTCGACTTCGCTGATCCCCAAGAGAATGCCGCCTGGCGCGATCGGCTTTTTACCCGGTTATACGGCCGCGGAGTTTTTGCCAATGACCGCTGGATCATGATGTATGCCCACCAGGCCGATGATATCAATTATACTCTGGAGCAATTTCGCCTCAGCTTGAAAGAGATGTGCTGAACCGCTCAACTGCTTTGTATTAAAACTCGGGATGGGATTATGGTTGACGTTACTGAAGACAGGATTTGCTATTTCGACTGTTATGCCGCTATCGGCCCGCTGCCACAGCGCGACCCCTGGTCGATTTGGAGTGCTGAACAGATCTTGGCGGCGCTGCGGCGCTGTTACATCGATGCTGCGCTGGTCTACTCGCCGCTTGCACATGCGGTTCATCCCCAGGTTGGAAATCCGCTGATTTCGGAAATCTGCGCCAAAGAACCCTGCCTCTATCCTTGCTGGGTCGGGATGCCGGCTGCCACCGGCGAGGTTTCTCCGCCGAAAAAGTTTGTTGCCGAGATGGATCAGGCCGGCGTCAATGCGCTCAAACTTTTTCCGCGCTATCATACCTATCCTGTCGATTCATTGCATACGAGAGAATTGTTGGAGGCCCTCGAAGATGCCGGCAAACTGGTTATCTTCGACGCCGGTCAATACGGCGATGCTGTGCAGATCAGCTGGCCTGAAATCGCCTGGGTGTGTGAGGCGTTTCCTCATCTGCATGTTTTGCTGCACGGTGTCCGCTGGGAAGCCACCCGCACCCTGGCGCCAATGATGGACCGCTATGAAAATCTCTATATCGAATTTTCCAATTACCAGGGCAATCGGATGCTCGAATTTTATTGCCAACGCATCGGCTCGAACCGGTTGTTGTTCGGCAGCGAGCTGCCGGCCAAGAGTCCGGGAGCAGCGCGTTCCTACATCGATTACGCCGAGATCAGCGCGGAGGAAAAAAAAGCGATCGCCGGCGGCAATTTGCTGCGTCTGCTCAACGCGGCTTGGCCTGAAAAAACAGCGGCGGAATTTCCTGCAGACGCGATTTCTGGCCGCGCATTGCAGGGATTGCCGATCGATGATATGGAAGTGATCGATGCCCATGCCCATATCGTGCAGAAAGGCGGGCGCGGCGCGGCGATGGTGGCCATGAACGAAGCAGACGCTGAAGCGGTTGTGCGCCGCAATCGCCGTTTGGGCGTGCAGCGCACTTGTGTCAGCGCCTGGACCGCCATCTGGAGCGATCACGAACTCGGCAATCGCGATACCTTGCAGGCGATGAAGGAACTGCCCGGCGAAATCGTCGGCTATGCCGCGATCAATCCGCTCTATGTGCAGGATTGGCAGCAAACGCTGGTCTATTATCACCAGCTGTGCGGTTTTACCGGAATGAAGCCCTATTATCCGCGCTGGCGGATTCCTTATAACGATCCGTTATTCGATCCCTGGTATGAATATGGGAATCGCCATCACCTCTTTTGCCTGTTGCATGCTTCGGACAATTTTACCGTCGAAGTGCGCGATCTGGCCGCCCGATTTCCCGATATCAACTTTTTGCTTGCCCATAGCGGCGCCAGCTGGACCGCGGCGCGCAGTCAAACGGCACTGGCAAAAGAATTTCCCAACGTCTTTCTCGAAATAACGTATACATCGGTCCTTGAAGGTGTGATCGAGTATATGGTGCATGAGGTTGGCTCGGAACGGGTCTTGTATGGCTCGGATGCGCCCATGCGCGACCCCTGTCCGCAGTTTGGTTGGGTGGCATTCGCTGATTTGTCTGAAGAGGAAAAACGAAACATCCTGGGCCGCAATATGGCCCGTATTCTGGCTCGCGTTCAGCTTCCCGGCCATTCTCAGCGCTGATGGCGGCGACGCCAATCGGCTGCGCGGTCAAAAATTTCTACGCGGCTTAATCCAGCCTCATCGTAAAGCGCAAAGATGTTTTCATCCGGCGTTTCCGGCGGGATCGTATGCGACGCGGCGAGGATATAGCCGCCGCCGTCTGCACCCAGGGTTTCGATCAGATGGGCAGTTGCTCGCCGTACATCCTGCGGAGTGCCGTTCGGTAGGTTGTCCTGCGTGTCCACACCGCCCATGAAAGTCAAGTGGCGGCCGAAATCGCGTTTTAAACGCTCGGGCTCCATGCCGGGACAATTGGTCTGGATGGGGTTGAGCACATCGATGCCGATCTCGATCAGATCGGGAATGATTTCGGCGATGGCACCGCAGCTGTGATACGCGACCGGCAACTGGTGAGCTTTGCCCACCGCCGCGACCCGGGCGAGATGCGGTTTAATAGCCTGCCGCCACACCGCCGGGCTCATCATCATCGCTTGCTGCGAAGCGACGTCATCGCCGGTCCACAGCCAATCCAGCGGAAAGCGCGCACAGGCTTTTTCTGCCAAATCGACGCTAAAATCGCCGCAGCGGGCCAACAGCTCGCCGGAAGCGGTGAGCAGATCGAGCAAAGCGTTTTCCATGCCGCGCAAGCGAAAACTCATTTCAAAAACACAGGGAGAAACATCGCAACCGATAAAATGCGTTTTGCTGGCGGCCACCGCTGGAATCATGTTCTGCAATAAAGAGTCCTGTTTCGCAGTCGGAAAGCGGTAAGCGGCGATCTCTTCCGGATCGGCGTCGATCAGCGGATAATGGATGATTTGGTTAAAGGCGCCCTGTTTTTCCCACACAATGCCCCAGCTATCGCGATGGCGTTCGCCGTCCTGTTCATGGACGATGCCCTCCATCGCATAGTTGTTGTTGACCCAGGCTTGTTTGACATCGTTGCCCATCACCTCCGCCACCGCGGCGGGCTCGATGTCGAGCAGCTCGGCCAAATGACGGGTGGTTTGCGGTTGAAACCACATAAAAATCGGAATGCGGTCGGTCGGCTGCCGCTGCAAGGCGGCCTTGACCCGCTCTTTGCCGGTCATCTTGTCGTTCTCCCTAATTCAACAGTTCTTTGCTGCGGTTCAGTATACACAGAAATTGAGTTTTAATCCAGAGAATTGTTTGTTTTTGTTCTGTTCCGGCGTTCTCGAGTTTTCACTTGACGATACCCAATGACCCGATATCACCCCTTCCCCAGGTTAGGAGAGAACTATGGTAATTTTAGGGCTGCATGTGATCGACTGGCTGGTATTGGTTGCCTATCTAGTCGGCATGATCTACATCGGCAAATGGGCGAGCAACAAGATCAAAAACACCACCGATTTCTATCAAGGGGGACGCAGTTTCGGCAAGATCTTGTTCACCTTTCTCAATTTCGGCAATATCACCAATGCCGACCAGGCAACCGGCGTGTCGCGCGAAATCTATCGTCAGGGTCTGTCAGGCTTGTGGTTTCAGAATCTTGTTCTTTTTCTCACCCCTTTTTATTGGTTTGCCGCGGTTCTGCAGCGGCGGACGCGCTATATGGCACCGGGCGATATCTATCTGCACCGCTTTCAAAGTCCGTTTCTTGCCGGTCTGTTTGCGATCTATATCCTGCTGGTCGCCATTTACGGCGGTTCGATGGGATTCATGTTGACCGGAAAAACCATGAAAGCGTTGATGGTCAAGCCGGAAAGCGCTTACACGATTGAGGATCGCGCTTCAGTCGACGGGTATCAGCGATTCCGCGAACTGGAAGGCAAACAGGTCTACACGCCGCTCACCGCCGAGGAGAAAACCGAATTCACCCTTTTGCAGGAACGGATGAATCGCGGCGATCTCGAGCCCTACAAATCGTATGTGAATATAAATATGTTTTATTTTATCTACGCTGGCATCGTCGGGATTTATACCATTTTGGGCGGGCTCTTTGCTGCCGTGGTCACTGATGTGGTGCAGGGTTTGCTGATTGTTTTTCTTTCTCTGGCGCTGATCCCCATGGGGCTCTCCAGGCTTGGCGGCTTTGAGGGCTTGCATCGCGCAGTGCCGGATCACATGTTTCAGCTCTTTGGCTCGGCCAGCGACAGTGAATACACCTGGTATTTTGTCATGTCCATGGTGGTGATCAATCTGATCGGCCTGGCACCCCGCAGTTTTACGATCGGCGGTTCAGCGCGCGATGACAAGTCCGCCCGTATCGGTATGGTGACTGGAGCATTTGCCAAACGGTTTTTGATGATCGGCTGGGCTTTGACCGGCCTGATCGCCCTCGGACTTTATCAGGGACATCTGGCTGACCCGACGATGATCTGGGGCCACATGACCCGCGATCTGCTCGGAGTGGGTTTTATCGGCATGATGATCGCCGCCATTCTCGCCGCCAACATGTCCACCATTGATGCCCAGAGCCTGGAATGGGCGGCTGCTTTCAGCAAAAACATCCTTCTGCCGCTGCGGCCGAAGGTGTCGGAAAAAAGGCAGATTTTTGCCGGTCGGATCGTAATTTTTATCGTTTTGCTCGCCTCGATCTTTTTTGCCAATCGAGTGGATGACATTTTTGTCATGTTTAAATATGTGCTTTCGATCGGCACCATCATCGGTCCGCCGCTGTGGCTGGTCTATTTTTGGCGCCGCCTCACCACCAAGGCGGTCGTGGTGCAGATGATCCTGACCATGTTTACCACGGTCATCATTCCCAACGTGGTGCCGACTTTTGATGGAATGCGCACCCATCCGCTGCTGACCCAACAAACGCCGGAACGGGTTGTCATCGAGCAGGTGCAGGCGACCCCAGACGATGTCAGGAATGGTTATGCTGAATACGAATCGCAGTGGATCGACAAGCGAACCGTGGTACCGTCCACGGCGATTTTTTATGAGCAAGTGGTGCGCGAAAATCCGGATGATCTGAACTCGCCACTGGTCGGCAAAGGTGCTTTCCGCAATCAGCTCTACTACTTTCATCTATTGGGCGTACCGCTGCAAAAGCTGAGCAAGCCGCAGCTGGCGACTCTGTCGTTTGTATTTGACATCATTTTTCCATTTTTGCTCCTGTTCGGTGTCAGCCTGGTGACCAGGCGAAATGACAAACGCGTGCTGAACGAGTTTTATGGCGCGGTTCATACGCCGGCGGTCGCTGATCTTGAGGAGGATGCGCGTCTGGTTCGCGATTCCATCGAACACCCGGAAAAAGTCGAACAGCGCAAGCTTTTTCCCGGAACCGACTGGGAGTTCTGGAAACCTGACCGTTGGGATATCTGGGGTTTTATCGCCTGTTGTGCTCTTGTTGGTGTGATCATCCTGCTCTATATCGTCATCATGGGCATCGGCGCGTGAAAAGGAGAAACCGATGCAAAGTCTCAAAATTGCTTGTGGCCAATTTGCTCCGCAACCGGGAGATAAAACGGCCAATCTCGAAAAAATCTTCCACCTGGCCCAAAGCGCTGCAGGATCAGGCTGCCAGGTGATTGTTTTCCCGGAGTTGGCGACAACCGGATATCTCGCTGCGCGGCTGCTGCGGGATCTGGTCGAACCTCTGAGCGGACCGACTGTGCAACAGCTGCAATCGATTGCTTCTGAATCCGGCATCGGTGTGGTGTGCGGGTTGGCTGAGCTCGACGATCGGAGCGGCGCGCGCCACAACAGCGCCGTGGCCATCGACTGCCATGGCTGCTTGCTGGGCGTTTACCGCAAAATTCATCTCTGGGCCAGCGAAAAGGAGTGGGCAATGCCGGGGGTTGAGTTTCCGTTGTTCGATTTCGGCGGGTTTCGGGCAGTGAGCTGGATTTGTTATGATACCCGGTTTCCGGAGCTCGGCCGGCTGGCACGGCAATCGAATGCCGATGTGGCGCTGGTGTCGACCGCCTGGCTGGGCCAGGAATGGGAGTGGGACGTGGCCTTGCGCGGCCGGGCAATGGACAACCAGGTTGCCGTCGCCGGAGCCGACCTGGTCGGCGTGGAAAAAGAGTTCCCCTGCCACGGCTACAGCCGCATTGTTGCAGCGGACGGCCATCTGCTGGCGGCGATGGAACCGGGCAGCGAAGGCGTGCTGGTCGCAGAAATCGATTTTACGGAGCAGATCCGGCTGCGCCAGGAAATACCTCTATGGCAGGACAGGCAGCCCGACCTCTATCGGCGACTCGGTTCAGAACTCTGAGCCATGTTGCCGGTTCTGCTGCCAACCGGCCAGTAAAAACACCAAACCGATAAAGAAAAGCACTGCGCTGATGCCGATGTTGACGCCGATTTTGCTGCGCGCCTCCGGTGCAAGCAAGATCAGCAGCGTCAGCGCAGCGAACCCCATCGAAACCGCACCGACCATCGGAAACACACTCACCTCTTTTCGTCCCTTTAGCACCTCGTTCTGCAAATCGATCGGCGTTTCCAGTTTGGTGAAAAAAGCGGTCAGCTCGGGTTGGGCGCGGTCGATTTCGACAGCGCTCAGGCGGGCAAAACCGCTCAAAAGCGCACCAAAACCCAGCGCCGAGAGCACAGCCCAAAACGGCGCTGAGAGCAAAGGGATCGAACCGCGCAGCCAGGAAAAAAAGAACGGCCAATCCAGCCCGCCGCGATCATTGAAGCTGATGAATCCGGCAGCCAGCAGAACGGCAAAGCCGCAAGCCGCGCCATAAAGCACACCCGGCGAGCGGCGATAAAGGCGCGCCAGCGGCAACGATGTATAGATGAAGAAAAGGGTGACGGCGATGGTCAGCAGATATTGCGGGCCCAATGACAGACCGAGGAGAAATCGCGCCACCGATGCCATCAGTGTGCCGGCCAGAATCGAGCTCATGGCCGACCAGCGCGACATGGCTTTGCTCAGAATACCGAGCAACAGCGGCACAGCGATCGGCACTCCGGTCAAACCGAAAAAGATGTTGCTGAAGGTAAAAATCCCATAAGAGCTGTGGATGATGGTCAAGGCCATCGCGATGGCGATTGCCGCAAGCACCAAAATGAGGAGGCGGCCGATCCGCAAAATCTGCCGGTCGCTTGCCTGTGGATTAAGGATATTTTTATAAATGTCCACCGAAAGGATCGATGAGACTGTGTTCCAGACGCTGTCGAGCGCTGACATCGAAGCCGCCATCATGGCTGAGAGAAAAAGACCGATCACGCCGGCGGGCATGTAGCGCAGAACCACGGCGATATAGACATTTTCATCGGGTTTGCCGATTTGGCCGAAATGCGGCAAAAGAGAAATGTCCGGCCACAGGATTCTGCCCACCAACGGTGGTACACCAAATAGGATCGGCCCGGACATGAACAAGGCAAAGGCCATCCAGCCGACTTTGCGCGCCGCTTTTTCATCTTTGACACTGTAAAAACGCTGGGCTTTATCGCCCACGGCGTTGCCGAAGACTTTGGAGGCGAAAAAGCCGATAAGGTACCAGTGCGTATATACGGTCTTGTCGCGGATGACATGGTGAAATTCGAGCGGCGGTACTTTGCGGGCGAAATCGAACACTGAACCCACCTCGCCGGCAGTGAAACAGACCACCACCAGCACTGAGCAGACGGCAAAAAGAATAAGAAATTGTACGACATCGGTCACACAGACCGCCCACAATCCGCCGGAGAGGGTATAGAACACCACGATGATGCCAAAGACCACGATCATGGCATCGATGGCAAATGCGCTGTCCGGAAAGAGTGTCGGTGCACAGATTTTGCTCAACGAGGCGAGATGGTGCGCCGGCCAATAGATCAGGCTGAGCGAGAGCAGGATGCTGAGCAAGAGCTGGGTGCTCTTGTTGAAACGCGTCTGCACATACTCGACCGGCGATGTCACGCGGGTGCGCCGCCAGCGCTCTGCCGAGAGCTGAAATCCGATATAAAATCCCAATGGCTGCACCAAAAAATAGAGCACGCCGAACCAGCCGGTGTTATAGGCAAAACTCGCTGCTCCGGTGAACATCCAGGCTGAAAATGAAGTCATATAGAGCGAAATGCCCGCCGCCCACCAGGGAATCAGATTGCCGCCGATAAAAAAATCTTTGCTGTTCTTCATAAAACGCGAAAAATAAACGCCGATCAACAGTATGAGAATGAGATAGACGGCGATCACGACCACATCAACCGGCAGAACTCCCATAACCATCTCCTCGATTTGCGCGATTCCGGGCCGCAAAGGTTATGTCCTGTTGCAGTCATTCGGCACCAATCAACGAAGGCGAAAGGTGTATTCACCCCGCAATTTATTATTTTTGGCGCGAAAGACCAGCCGGAAGACATGGTCACCCCAGTTCTTTTGCAATTGCCCGTCGTCGACAGCGATTCGTTCGGCTTTAAAGGAAAAAAGATCAGCCGGATAGAGCAGTTCGGCAGCAAGTGTTTGCTCGGTTCCGGCATGCGGGATGCCGGTCAGCTCGATGACGCCGGGTCTGATCTCTGCGGCTGAAAGAGCGGTCATCAGATTGACGGTGAACGGTTCCCGCCATTGCGCCAGTTCATAGCGTTCGATCAACTGCACCTCGCGGCCGCGCAACAAGCGGATGCGGCGCTTCCAGGTTTTCACTGCCGCCGAATCCGGATAGGCGCCGGCGATATCGAGCGTCAATTCAGCTCCATTTGTGTCAACAAAATACCGGACATCTCTGGCGGCAAACCGTTGCCCCTCTTTTTGCATCACGCCGTTGATGGTCGGCAGGTTGTGATAGCCCGATTGCATGGTCCAGATTTTATAGCGATCGGGGCTGAAAGTCTGTCTGGTATAGGTGCCGACGCCGATGTCGATGAGAAGCGGCAAACCGTTGCGGTAGACGATAAAAGATCCGACATCGTTGTGATTGTGGTTTTCGGCATTGTGTCCGCCCTTGGCGGCAAGAAAGAATCCCTCAGCCGATCCGGCTTTCGAGCGAGCGGTCATGACCTGGATGTCCGGCAGCCAAACGTCCGCGAGATGCGGCTGTGCCGGGGGATGTTGCATGAGTTCACTTGCGGTGAGGAGGGCCGGCAAGAGCCGCGGCAGACGGCCGAATTGCGCGGCTAGCGCGCCTTGTCCAAAATTCTGTTGTCTGGCAAGGTGGGCGGCGAAGGCCGTCAGCTGCGGATCTTCGACGGCCTTGCCGAATCGATAGACCAGCGATGGATCGTGGCTGATCTGCGGGGCAGCGTCGGCAAAGTTGATAAAGAAATCGGCATCGATGTGGGCATTGGCGATAAAACGGGCCATGTTGCGGATCAGGGGATCGCTAAAGACGTCGATGCCGCCGTCGGTGGCGTTGTGGAGCAAGTCCAGACAGTCGAAGAGCGATGCCGCGGCGCGACCCCAATACGTCGGGCCCTCATCGCAACCGCCGTCGGCGTGATAGCTCTGGATAAAGCGATCCAGGGTGAGCAGGCTTTTGTGAACCGCAGCCGCGCGACGCGCCGGCTCGGGCTCTATGAGGAGAACTACAGCCAGATAATTGGAATTGATCCAGGGATTCCAGTTGTTGACCGCTTCTTCGCCAAAGCCCATCCACCAGAAATCGGTCTGATCGAGAATGGGAGTGATGATGCGGCGGTCGAGTTCGTAAGCGATGCGCCGGCGCAGCAAGGGCGAAACTGTGTCGAGACGGTTATGGAGCAGATAATCGGTCCAGGCGAGGAGCGCGCCGGTCTCGGCGGTGAACAAGTCCACGGTCGGTTCGCTGATGTCTGGCAATCCATAACCTGCTTTTTGCATGCTGAGATGCGCCGGTACTCCCCAGTCAGATTCTTCGCAGATAGACCAGATCGCGTCGGCGATGGGATCGAGAAAGCGGCTGCGGCCTTCCAGAACCTCGGCCAGCACCATTTCAGCCAAAATTTCCCGCCGCCTGAAAGACCGCTGCTCGAAATTGGCACGATTGCCGTTGCGCACGAATTCGAGTGTCAGGGTGGCGGGCAAAGCAGGCCATTCAGCGCCCAGGTTTTCGCTTCCCTCCTCGATGTGCGCCTGGATGAGCGCGGCCGGCACGAGGGCATGCCATTGCTGTCGCTCGTCGATGGTGGGAAAGGGGCGCCATTCCCCGTGTTCAGGCAACAATTCAACGAGTTTTTCCAAAGGAAAAGCTTCAGCGAGCAGAATGCGGTCGGATTGGGCGGCTGACAACGTGGCGGAAATCAGCGCGATGAAAACGGCGGGAACCAAGAGGGATTTGCACATATTGTCTCCTGCAGTTTTACAAAGTGATCAGGTTGCATCGCCGAACAGCTGCTTGGGCAGATAGAGTTCCCGCAAGGCGGCGCAGCGCGGTTTGGCGGCCGTCCAGCGGTCGATCTGCAGGTCGAGAACCGCCACTGCGCAGGTGGGCAGGTTATCGACAGCTGCCGCCGTCAACGCGACGACCAGGTCGGTGATTCCCGGATTGTGGCCGATGAGAAAAACCGTGTTCCATTCGTCGTTGAGTTCTTGCAGCAGATCCAGCAAGTTTAGCCAATTGCTGCCATAGATGTCGCTGCGGATATCGATGATCGAGTCGGAAAGATTGAGGGCTTGTCGAATCGGTGCAAGGGTTTTGCGGGTTCGTTTGGCCGGGCTGCAAAGCACCCGGTCGGGTTGTGCGCCTTTGGCCGCCAAAAAGCGGCCCATCAGCGGCGCATCGCGCTTGCCGCGCCTGTTCAGAGGACGATCGATGTCGGCGGCATGCTCGTCGCTCCAACTGGATTTGGCGTGACGGATCAAATAAAGGGTTTTCATCCCGGCCTCCCTGATCTGTTAAATCGCTTCCGCAACAACCATCTCAATAGTATAACGATGTAAGGCGATCGGATCAAGACGAAAGTTGCTCTGCAAAAAAAAATCCCCCGAATCGGGGGATTTTATCAGATTTGGAGCAAAGTATTATTGGCGGTGCGGACAGGGGAGATAAGGGTGTTTATCTCACTGTTGCCGGCCGCTGCCGTCTTGGCCACCACGAACGGCGATCTGTGGCCAGGGGAGTGATTTCCTCGATCGGCGGGCGCGGTGAAGGTGCCGAAACTTTTTGTGAGAGAGTTTCGATCGTTTGACGCGGCAGGCGTTCGCCCATGATTTTTTCCAAGCTGTGCACCATGGCATTGTCAGCCGGTGTGGTGAAGGTGAAGGCGCTGCCGCGGCGTTCGGCGCGGCCGGTGCGGCCGATGCGATGGATAAAGGCATCGGCGGTGTCCGGCATATCATAGTTGATCACATGCGAAATGGTGTCCACATCCAGACCGCGGGCGGCGATGTCCGTGGCAACCATGATCTGATATTTGCCTTTGCGAAATCCCTCCAGCGCAGCCTGGCGCTGTTGCTGAGTTCGGTCGCTGTGCAGACTGGTGACGAGAAATCCGCTGCGGCCGATTTGCTGCGCCAGACGCTGCGCCCGATAACGGGTGCGCGCAAAGATCAGCACCGATTCGGTCGGTGTGCGCTTGAGCAGAGTCAGCAGCAAAGAGGTTTTTTTCTCCTGGCTTACCGGGAAGAGCGCGTGCTGGACCGTGTGTACCGGCCGGCTCAGTCCCAGGGTTACCCGTTTCGGTTTAGACAGCGCTTGCGCCGCCAGCTTTTCGATTTCTGCCGGAAAGGTGGCCGAAAACAACAGCGTCTGCCTTTGCTTGGGCACATGCTGCAGAATTTTTCGCACCGACGGCAAAAAGCCCATGTCGAGCATTCGATCGGCCTCATCGAGCACCAGCCAACGCAGGCCGGACAAATCGACGTGGCCCTGATCCATCAGGTCGAGCAATCGGCCGGGACAGGCAACGAGGATTTCCACTCCGCTGCGCAAGGCCTGAATCTGCGGTCGGCTGCTGACACCGCCATAAATGGTGGCGCTGCGCAACCGCGTGCCGTTGCCGAGCATTCCGATCGCCTGGTGGATTTGTTCGGCCAATTCGCGGGTCGGTGTGAGAATCAGCGCCTGGTTTTTCTGTCGCTTCTGAACCTGCAAGAGCTGGTGCAGGATTGGCAGCACATAGGCAGCAGTTTTGCCCGTGCCGGTTTGCGCGGTGCCGATGAGATCGTGGCCGGCGAGGATCTGCGGGATGGCTTGCGCCTGTACCGGAGTCGCTTCTTTGAATCCGGCGTTTTGGATTCCTCTTTCAAGACGGGAATCTAGATTGAATTGATTAAAGTTCATACGTTTTCCTTGTATGGGGTAGATCCTGGATTCGGCGCACAGTGCCAGATAACCAAAAATCGAAGGGACACCATCGCACGGCGTATGGAGAGCCTATTGCTCAACCAGGCCGGCGAAACGATTCGTTGTTTGGCGATGGACGCAGCTGTGTGCAATCCAGAAAACGGTTGGATGTCAGAGATGATATGAAAGATGGAATGTATTCGGCCGCGGCTGGACGCCGCTGCTTGTGGGCGGGTCGAGGTAACCGATCGTTCAACATCGTGTTTTCAACAACAGCCTGTAGGCTGTTGTTGAAATGACATCGCATTGATTTGCTTCCTTGATGCCGGCGTCCGAACCGCCTGTGGGGTGGACGCCGGCATCGAAACAAATGTAGTGAGTTTTATTCAATAATCCAAACACTATCTTTATCACCGGGCTTTTATTTTCGGCAAGGAAAATTTTCCCTATTTCAGCAACAGCAGTTTGCTGCGCTGTACGGTTTGGCCGGTGACCAGTTGGACAAAATAGACACCGCTGGCCAGTTGCGATCCGCCAAAATCGAATCGATGTTCACCGGCTGAGAGGGGGCCGTTGGCGATGACGGCGACCCTTTTCCCCTGCACATCAAAGACCGCCAGGTCGATGGTTGCCTCGCTGGACAGCCGTACGACGAGAGTGGTGTTCGCGTTGAACGGATTGGGATAGCCCGGCAGCAGTCGGGTTTGCGTGGGCAATACAGGATCGCGATCGTATACAGCAGTTGCCGCGCCATTGTTGCTCGCCCCAGGTGTAGGGGAAATGAAATAGCGCATGTTTTCGCTGCCGTCAGGGAATCGACCACAGGAGAGGTTCTGCTGCTGGGCGGGAAAGGTCAGCTTGTCGATGGCCTGAAAGCCCTCCTCCGCCGATGCGAACAGACCGATCTGTTCGCCGTCGCCGCTGAGTTTGATGTCGACGTGCAGGACGCCGTTTTGCGGTTCCTTGTCCGCCCACAACAACAAAAATTCGTGCGGCGGGATGGTGGTCGAATCAGGCGCGGTGGTCGGGATCTGCCAAAGACCGGGTTCGTCCAGGTTGTCGGTGATCCACAGACCGCCGACATCGATGGGATAATCAGCGGCGTTGTAAAGCTCGATCCAATCTTCCCATTTTCCCGACGGAGCCTGGTTGACCGATGTGTTGAGGGCGAGGAATTCGTTGATCAGCAAACCTTCATAACCAAACCCTGAGACCGGCTCGAAGTTGGCAGTCAATTGCGCATGGGTGCTCAAAACAAGGGTGATCGAGCTGCTCTCTTCTGTCGAGGCCCCTTGCCAGCCGGTGAACCGGTAACCGGCAGCAGGAACGGCTTTGCAGAGCAGCGGTGTGTCGCGAAAAAAACGTCCGGAAAAACTGGTTTTGGGTATTTCAACGCCTTCGACAAAGATTTTGCCGCCGTTGGGATCGTTGCTGGCGATCCGCAGACGGGCAACCCCCGGCAATTCGAAAGCCGCCGCCAGGTGGCCAAACATCACGTCTCTGCGCTGACGGGCGAATTCACGGGTGATCTCCAACTGGGATTCCCAGGTGGCGCCAAAAGAGAGCGAGGTCGGCCATTTGGCTTTGTGACGCGGAATCTCGGGCGCCAGTTGGGCAGCCAGGCTGTCGATGATGGCCAGAACCCGTTGTGGTTCGAATGTGGTGTTGATGTGGCTGGCAAAGCGCTGCACAAAACGCGTTCTAAACTCCTGGTTGCGCAACAGCATTCGGATCAACAGCGTCGACCACTCGGGATTGGCATAGTAGGTCTGCACGCCGGAAGTGACCAGGTCAAGGGTGTTGCTGTCGTACTGCCCCATCGAATGTGCACCGAAGCTCAGATCGACATCGAAGAGGATCCAGCGCCATTTGTGGTTATCGCCCTGTTCGCGCCAGAATTTGATGTTGCCGCCGGGCCAGTCGATGTTGGCGCAATAGATCTCGGTGATCATATAATTGATATACTCGTCGATGTCCATTTTTTCGCAGACAGCCGCGTAGTGTTCGTCCTGGCTGAGGTCATGGGACTTGACATAGTTGATCAATTCGGTGTAATGGATGGCAGAACCCTCATGGACTGTGCCGTTGTCGGAAACGATATCGATACGATCGGGGTCGAGGCCATGGTTGTAAGCCACATAGTGCTCGTTGTGCTTTTCCCGGATGCCATGGATTCCCCAATATTCGCCGTTGAGAAAAACAACAGCCGGTTGATAGGCTTGCCAGTCGATGTCCATGCGGTCTTTGACCAGATTGTGGATCATACCGTCGCGGAACAGGGTGCGATACCAATCCTGGCCGCTGTTGCGCAGCAGGATGTTGTTGTATTGATTGATGTTTTTGTCCGGGAAAATCGGGTATTGGATGAGCGACGGGCCATATTCGCTGCGCGCGTAAAAGGCCAGGGTTTTTTGCGGGTATTTGCGTGTGCAGCCGCCGCCAATTTTCATGCCGCAGTCGAGCTGAAAGCCGGATTTTCCATCGACCCGCAAATACTCGATATTGGCCGGCCGTTCCCAGTCCTGGTTCCAGTTGTGCGGTGTGCTGCTGCAGTATCCCGGGATGCCGTTGGTTCCTTCGACATAGATGCCGATTTCATCATCCCACAAATTGTCCGGGTCTGTAACCACCGAAACGACCGGCAGATGCATCGGTTCGTCGAGCAAATAGGTCCGTGTTGCGATGGGAGAGGAGCGATAGCCATGACCAAAGCAAGCCGCGCGCACAATAGCGGTGGCGGTGATGGGGATCGGTCCGCTGTAGGCCGGCGATTGCAGGGTGGGCAGGGATCCATCCAGTGTGTAGCGCACCGACGAGGCCAACGGATCGCCGACCAGTTCGATCTGCAGAGTACCGCTGTAAAAGCCGCTGGCCGGAGAAAGTTGCGGCATGGTCAGAATGCCTTTGGAAAAACCGCCTGTGTTTGGCGCACCGGGGGTGGGGGGATCGAAATAAAAGCCCCATTCTCCGCCGTCGGGATAGCGGCCATACGAGATGTCCGTCGGCTGTGCGGCAAACGTCAGCGAGTCGATCCACACTCCTTTGGAATCGGACAAACCGATCTGTTCGCCGTCCTTCGACAGGGCAAAATTTGTATGCAGACCGCTGTCCTGGTTGTCGGCCCAGATCAGCAGATGCGATTTGGCCGCTATCGCTGTGTTGCCGGGGATTTGCCATTTGAAAGGATTGCTCAATTTGTCCGAAAGATGCCAACCGCCGATTTGGACGGTTGAATCCTGCGGATTGTACAGCTCCAGCCAATCGGAGTCTCCGGTTTTATCGGTTGAGGTGAGGAATTCATTGATGACGATGAGCGGTTGAGCTTGCACCGCCCGATTGGCGCCGATGAACAGAAGAGTGGCGGTAATGAGGAACTTTGCAAAATGATTTGTCATGACGGCTTACCTTGTTTTTGTTTCAGGCTAAAGAGTGGTTAGGAAATGGGTGCGGCTTGTCGAACTGTCAAGCGGCATTTTGGGTCAGCGCAAAACCTCGACCACCCGGTCGATGCTGCGCCGGCTCAGGATCATCAAACTGTGCAGCGGGATGCCAACCTTGATCGATTGTCCGATAGGCAGAATCGCATTTGCAGGGGGTCGAACGACCAGATCCCACGGGCTCCACAGAGAAACCGGATCGAGACTCTCCAGCATATGCACATCGCTGTTCAGGTCTTTGAGAAATGCGCTGCCGGGCCGCATCTGTCTGCCGCCGGTGTTGGGCAGAAATCTGGCGGTGCGGCTGCCCAGATGCGGAGAAGAGATGGTGATCAGCCGGCGGGTCCGCTGCAGGCCGCCAAGCCGCTGGAGATAGTAGCGCGCCACCAGGCCGCCCATGCTGAAGCCGATCAGATCGATGCGCTGGTCGGCCGGGATCTTTTGCTCTACATCGATCTTGAGCTGTTGCGCCAATCGATCGAGCCCCGGACGAGCGCTGTTGGGGCGAAGACGAACCGCATGAGCAGTCCAACCTGCTTCCTTCAGGCGATGAGCCAGACGGAAAAAGATCAGCGGGGAATCGAAGAGGCCGTGCACCAGCACGGCGATTCGGGCATTGCTATCATTTTCAGCAGTTGTCCGGTCCATCGAGAATGTTTCGCTGTATTTTTTGTGTTGCGCTTGATCATAACCAATTTAAAGAATTTAATCGAATATGCCAAGAACTATTGGCAACCCTTTTGTTCTTCTTTCCCACTTTGAACTTGGCACCTTTTTCCTTTTGGCTTTTTCCTTTTTTTCCGCCTCCGGCTCTGCCTTGCGCTCGGTTTTTCACATTTTTTGCGGATTGATGGCGAATTGCGTCTTGGTGGGATCGAGCGTTTCCACAGGCGCAAGGCAGGATCCTTCGGCGGCGTCGCGCGCCTCCTCTGCCGCAAGAGCGGCGGCCTGCGGGGTCGCGCTCCGCTGAATTTTATGAGGCGGGTTGTGCGGCTTGGGTCGTTTCGTTTGCGGCGTCGGGTTCCAGGGTGTTCCGCAATGGGGTCTTGATAAGGAGATCATGGCAACAAGGCTGCATTCTCCGCTGGATTGCATTCCTACGCGCTTTAACGTGGCACAGACGGGCTCGAGATCTCTATCTATCAGGGTTTGCGCAGCCCCGCTTCATTGGCACCCTGCAGCCCGGCCAGGTAGGCGCGTTCATCGACCATTGCCAGGCCGGCGATCATTTTGGGTGTCAGCAAAAAGCGCCTTTGGATCTGATCCAGGCGATCGGCGATTTTTTCCAGATGGGTGTCGCTGGTCATCCAATCGAATTTGTCGAAGGCGTTGAGATTGAGCGGCATCGTGTAGCCGCGCAGGGTTTTCTCGCGGGCGAGGTTGTAATATTGCTCGAAATAGGACAACACCAATTCCCTCAGGGTTCGAAAGATCGGCTCGCGGTAGCGCAATCCGACAAAGTTGGATTTGGCAACAGCTCCCCAACAGCCGTCTTGTTTGTACAGGGCGAGGAGATGGTCGTCGTCGCGGTCATTGGGGAGCATCTCCAGGATTACCGGCGGATAGCCGATTTGTCGCAACGCCGCAGCGGCGAACAGGGCGCCGTCGAAACAATGGGCGACCCGTTGGCGCAGCACCTGCAACGGGCAGCGATAGATCGATTCCGAACTGTATCGCACGGAATCAAGAAAAGCTTGAATCCCGGCCGGAGAATTCAGGCTCGATAGAAGTTGCTGTTCTGGATGATCCAGGGCATTAAAAAAAGAATCGAACGAATCCATGCAGGCTCCTGCTTCCGTCTTGTACCGGTCCAATTTCTTTGCTGATCTGATCTTGCCGCTATTATTCGGCTTTTTCTGCTACAAAGATCAATTCCCCTGGGTAAATGTGACCGTAGGGATTCTTGTTGTAATCGGCGTAGAGCTGCTTGACTGCAAATCCGCTTCGCACCAGCAGGTGCTCTGCTTCGAAGCGAAAGAGGTATCTCATCTGAAAGGCATGCACCAGGCGTTCCTGCCGCCCGTCCGGATGCGTGACAGTGTAGATCAACTCACTGTGGTTGATCTGGTTGAAAGGGTCCCGCGAAACCAGCTTGTGGCGGCGGATCACCCGTCGGCTGTCTGGCATGGTGAATTCGGGCTCATCGCCAGTTTCCTTGCCGAGCATATCATTCGTTAAATACGTTAATGACGGGTTGAAAAGATCGAGTATGAGTCGGCCGCCTTTGGCCAGATGGCGATGAATGCAAGCCAGGCATGACAACTGGTCTTCAACGGTGGTCAGATGCTGGAAAGGGCGAAACGGGATGGTCACCAGATCAAATGTTTGCGAAAGCGCAAAATTGCGCATATCGGCCTGCACCAGTTGCACTCGGGATTGCACTTCTTCAGGCTCACCTTTGAGCTGTCGCCGGCAGACCTCCAGCATCGGGGAAGACAAATCGAGACCGGTAATGTTGATGCCGGCTCTGGCCGTGGGGATCAAGATGCGGCCGGTGCCGCAGCCGATTTCGAGAACCGGCCCGCGCGATTCTCTTGCCGCTTCGACGTAAAAAGCCGTATCTGTACGCTCGCGGTAGAGGGTGACATGATCGTAGAAATCGGCGATAAAGGTATAGGTGTCGTATCCGCCGGCGCCGTTCATGCAGCTGTCCTTTCACTCGAAAGAATTTTCAATCTGATCCAACCCTTTCCGAACCTGGGTCAGGAAAGACCATCAGCGGTGTCCCAACGCGGGACACCGCTGAATTTGATCCTATTTCATCAATACCAGTTTTAAGGTGTGTTGTTTTGCCCCGGCACGAACGACGAAAAAGAAAGTTCCGCTCGCGACGTCCTGGCCGCTGTCATTCTTGCCATTCCAGATGAATCGATAGTTGTCTTTTTCTATGTTTTCCGCGGGATCAAACGTGCGAACCACCTGGCCCAACATGTTGTAAATTCGGAATGACAGTTCTTCGTTATTCCACAAGTCCGGAAGTGATATTTCTATGGTTACCTGGTTGTTGAAGGGATTCGGATACGCTGTGAAAAGGGTGTCGTCTTGAGCCGAATCGAACAGATCCTCGACCCCGACCAGCTCCGATTCGTCCATGCAGTTGTAACAAACCTCGCCTCCTCTTGAAGGTTCGAGACACAAAAAGGCGGAATAAATCGACAGCACCCGTTCATCGAGGCTGTAAAACACGATTTCGTTGATGACATCATTTGTTTGCGCTTGTGATTCCAAAGACTGGATAGTGTTGCCTGCCCAGGCTTCTTGCGCCAAGCTGTCGGCTTGTTCGACGGACTGTTCATCCAGGGTGTTTTTATGGGCAAAGTATTCGGATTCATAGAGGCCGCTGGTTTCGATGACAAAGGGGAAAGAACCGCGATATTTGCCTATTTGCAGGATCGGCTTGTTCAAGTAGGCTGTTCTTCTTTGCTCATCCAGATTGTACCGGCCATAGCAAGAGCCGTTTTCCAGGCGGGTGTACAGATCGAATGAGCTCATGAATCCGTGTACGGAACTCAAGGTGGTGGCGAGCAGTTCCGGCAAGGTGTAGGGCCCGGAACGGATGTTGTAATAATTTCCGGCGGTCAATCTGGATATATTCGTATAAAGATATTCATTGCCCAAATAATACCGCCCTCCGACCAGATAATGGGAATAGTCATTGTTTTGGTAATCGGCAATAAGAATAGGGATTTTGTTATCCATCAAGGCCAATAAATCGTCGATCAATTGATTGGCGACCTTGTAATCTCCGACTTGATCCGAACTCGAGATCAGGACAATGCTGCTGTTGTTGCCATTGTTGATTACAAAATCGATGCCGTTTGCCAGCAGCGCCGGCAAATTGCTGTAAGGCGAAATCGGATGATCCTGCAACTCAGCGAATGTCTGTTCAATGGTCGCCGAATCGGCCGGCAACCAGGTGTCGCTTGCCCGCACGATGTTCAATCGAGAAAAGATGAGATTGAACGAGTCTTTTTCAGTAAAATTCAAAAGCAGTGCGCTTTTTGCGGCATTCAACAGTTGATCCTGTGGAAAGGTACAATTGACGGCGTCATAATCGATGAGCACGACGGCTGACGATATCTTCATAAATGGCCTCAGCAGTCCACTTGTCCATGATTTTTCCGCGAATGATCTCCTCGCCAATCCAGAGCCATGAATCGTGCACCACCGAATTTTTCGGCAAATCAAAAAAGAATTCAACTTCCAGGGAATCTGCGCTGCCCCCGTACCAGCCGCGCGCAGAGAAAGTCAAATAAAGGCCGATTTCCATATAGATACCTACTGGCCTTACGGAAATCGCTGCCTTTTCGATCGTGCCCTGATTTATATTCCAACCCCTTGGATCTCGCACCGTCAAGTAATCATAGGCGCTGACAAGGTTGGAAAAAAGCAGAATTCCCGCCACCATGAGCATCTTGGTTTTTCCGAACATAACAACCTCCTGGGAATATGCAATCAGATCCAACACCCTTACCGGGTGTTATGATCTTTCCGTCCAATTGCGCAATTCCCGTTTGATTCTTTCTTCGATCTTTTTGCCGATCTCTTCCCACTCCCTATCCTTGTTTTCGGTGTCGTCGAGCCAATTCTTGATGCCGATGCGCACTTTTTCTTCGACCTGCTTGCCGATTTCTTCCCATTCTTTTTCTTTTTTAGCTTTGCAGGTCCATTTTTTCTGCATCGAATGTTGCACTTTGCCATGCCCCACGCTGATGAGAATTCCCAGGATAAAGCCGAAATCATACCAGCTGCCGCTGTTGTTGACCTCGTAGACGGCGACCTTGTCGGTGAACAGACTGATGACAAAGGTGATGATGACGATCAGGCCATGCCACAGGCCGGCCCAGAACCCGGCACTTTTTTCGAGAAACATTTCATGGTTCGGCGCGCAGCCGGCGAAAAGGAGCGTTGCTGCTGCCGCTGCAAACCAGATGACATTCTGTTTCGACTTCATCTTTCACCTCCATTCACAGGTTTTTCATTCGGGAACCAGGCCGGGTCAATCGCAGATTCCCCGCCGCTGTCCCTGCAGTTTGGCGCTGCCTCTTGCAGCAAATCGATATACGCTCCTTCGATGAGTTGATCATCGCTGATGCCCAGCCTTTCCATGAGATCCCGCGCGACTGCTTTGCCTGTTTCGGCCGATTCGCCGTCGGCCAGCACCACTTCCAACTCGATAAAATCGCCCAACCCTTCCACCCGATCGAGGTGGATCCGGGTTCTCCCGGCGAGGAAGAGGGTGCGCTTTTTGCGCACCCGCCCGGTTTTGCCAAGTGCCAGCGACAGCACCCTGGCCAGCGCGTCAGGATCGGGGGTGGGATAAATGAGGTAGAACGATTCTTTCGGCCCGCGCTGATCGGTGCGCCGATAAAAGATGAGCTGGCCTGCATCAGGCGCCAGGATGCGGAGTTTCAAGCGGCCGTTCGGACAGGCAAAGAAAATGTCGTCCTGGAATATTTCGCACGGCCCCTGATCAGCCAGCGCCGCAGCTTTCGGCAACAGCGCATCGATGCTTGCTATGCGGGCCTTGATTTCGATGTTGCTTGCCATCGCTAGTCTCCGAGCCGGGTGGAGATGAAGCGAAGCTGTGAGTGCACCGCTAAACGTAACACTGCTGGGATTATAAATTGGCGTCGCTGTCGTTACTTGTTCGTGCCTCGTTGTGGTTTGCCAGGGTTGGGCGGGAAATGGGGGTTGGCCTCACCACAAGTTAGACACTTTTCTCGATGGACGCAAACCAAATTTCCGCATTGCGGGCATCTCCATTTGATCTCTTCAGCTGCAACAAAAGCAGACAAGCCAATTTCCGCGATGGAGCGAAAATTCTCGATCGCGCTTTCGCCGTACTTGAACCGGTAGCGTTTGTCCAGATCCTTTAGGCGTTTGCAGGGATATCGCGGGCATTCGCTGCACAACAGCCGGTCGTTGCCGTTTTTTTCGGGACAGGTTTTGATGCGGCAAACCGTGCAATAATGTGTTTTGGCTCCGGAGCTGTTGCACCCGCTGCAGGTTTTCTTGCTGCGCTGAAAGCCCCAACATAGCGCACAATTAAGCCCGCAGGGAGCGATGCTTTGGCTGTTCATTTAATCAGGTTCTTTTCGCAATTATCTGCCTTGATAATAATTTTCTTTAAAGGTCGGATTCTCGCCCGCCATTTTGAGAAAGATGTCGAGAGGAACCACCTCGATGTTTTCACCCAACTGGTCGCAGATCGATTTGATCCGCTCCACGGCGCTCGATTCCCTTACATGGACCAGGAGGAAATAGGGGAGCTCGGAATTGATCAGCGCCAGCTCTTCCAGATCGGCGACGACTTCCTCTTCCGGTTTTTCCGCAGCCAGGTAATAATCATAGGAGATAAACGGTCTCTTGTCGCGGATCGTAAAGGTGTTCGATGCCCGGTAGCCGTTGATAAAACCGATGGCGTCCGGCATGTTTTCGTAATACATGTCGACGATTTCTTTGGGCAGATTGTTGTCGCAGGTTTCGGTGCCGCCTTCCGAATAATCCATGATCTCGAAGACATTGAGGTCGAGCTTTTTCATCAAGTCGGCCGCCCGGGCGATCTCTTTGGGCAGCCATTTTTTCGGAAAGGCCTTGGGATACATGTAAGACGAGCCGGAGAGACAGCCGATAAAATAGTCGTTCGGGGTCGCCTGCGCATAATAGTACTCGAGCATGGCCGGAGAAAGGGATTCGAACTTCATGGTCACTTCCCAGGCATAGGGAATCGAGCCCCGCCCGGGTTTCAGCCAGGCACCGATGCCGAGGCCGTCGGTCTGCACAAGCGCCAGATAGACCTTTTTTTCGGGAATGTACTGCTGCCCCGGCACGATGTTGTGGTTGTTCTTGTAGGTAAAATCGGGCGAAACAGGCACGTGGATCAAGAAACTGGTGTTGGGCATGGTGTTGAGCGCATCTGAAGTCAGAGCATAGGACGACAACAGGGTGATCGCCTGCTCTTCCAGGTCCTTCTTGTATGAGTGCCAACCCCAGACCTGCCCCATGGGATTCATCTCTGCCAACAGAGCGTTGCTCAGCTGGAATTCCAGCGTGTCGGTGGGCCGGCACGACAGGTCCGAACAGAACCCTTTGTTCATCATGCCGTAATCGGCGCAGGCGGGCATGAGAGCGGTGCCGTGGACGCCGCCGAGCCAGACGATCACGTCCTTTGAACAGCGCTGCCAGTATTCCTCTTTGGCCCAGGAATAGATCTCGAAATCCGATTTGCCGACAAACTTGCCGCGGAAATCCTCGATCTCCGGCAAGCCGATTTCTTTGACCAACGGCAGCAGGTCTTCGGTGATGATGATGCCCTTTTCCAGACCGGCGAGGGTATAGGCCACGATGGCCGATGTGCGAACGTTTTTGTCCCACACGATATAGCCCTTGATCTGGTCTTTAAAAAGTGTCAAACCCTGTTCCAGTGACTGCAATTTGGTAAAAGAAAAATTCTTTTTGTTCACCAAAAAGTTGGCCAGGTCTTCGGTATAGTTGAACGGATACTCGGGGCCAAACGTAAAATAGAGCAGGGGCTTTTTTTCGTTGACGACGCCCTGCAGGGAAATCCAGCAGGCGTGTTCAGGCAATTTGGAAAAAATATCCCAATCGTCGGCCATCTTGTAAAGGTAAGCATTGTTTTCATCGAAGCGTTTAAAGAGAAAATTCATTTCCGGCCCTTTTTGCCGGGTCGAGCGGGCGATGGTGCAGGTCAGCAGATCTTTGGTGGGCGATAGTTGATAGCGATAAATCATCTGTCCCTGCTTTTTGCCCTGTGAGGAGATGTATTCGTACTTTTCGGTGACCTGCAACGATCGATCGTTTTGCCAGGTAGCGGTCACGGTCTTTTTTGCGCCCAGCGGCAACCGCAAGCCCATGTGGATATTGCTCGCAAAGGTGCCATCCATGATTTCGATCGAATTGGGTTTGCCGTCGGTGGTGAACGCCAATCGCTCCTCGTATTTTCGTTTTGGGCCCATTTTGGTGACAATCACCGCGTCATTCTGGTTGATCTCGATATCCAGCGTCAGGTCTTGATAGTAATCGAGGAAAGAGCTTTTCTTGTTGATCATTTTCCATTTGCCGCTCAGATCGGTGTTTTGGGCAAAAACCATTGTCGCCGCCAGCAACAAGAGCGCGATTGCAGTGATCAGCTTGTTCATTTTGTCTCTCCAGCTTGGTCATAATAAAAATTTTTGTCGTTTCTGCACGACATACACCCAGATTCGGTGTTAACCGAATCAAAAAACATTCAATCGCTTATTTTTGATGCGGTTGAGAAAAGGGCACTTTTCACCCAACATGCTTTGCCATCAGATTGATTTTCTTTAAGATATGGTGCTGCGCACTGAATCCGGGATACAGGATAGAACGCGCACAGTACCGGCAGATGCGCGTTCTATCGCATCAAAATGAGTTTTTTGTTCTGCACATCATGGCCCGCCTGCAAGCGACAAAAGTAGACGCCGCCCGGCAATCCCTTTGTGTCCCAATGCACCGAATGCATCCCAGCCGTCATGGTTTCCGAGATCAGGGTGATCACTTCCCGACCGAGCAGGTCGTAGATTCTGAGGTCGACCCGGTCAGTTTTGGCAAGAGCGAACCGAATGGTGGTCGAGGGATTGCAGGGATTGGGATAATTCTGCAGCAGCGCCAGCCTTTCCGGCACAGCCTGCTGAGAATCCGTTTCTTGCAGGCCGCTGCTGATCGCGGAGAACACCGCGTTTACGGTAGTGGCTCTCGACACCGACAGGGTTATCGCTGAATCAGCGGAAACGACCGCACCGCTCCAACCGTCGAATCGAAAGCCTGGATCCGGAGCGGCGGCCAGGTGAACGGGATTGTTGATGAAATAGACGCCCGACCACGGCAGCTCGGCCGCTGTAAACGAGAGCGAATTCAATTTGATGATGCCGCCCGGAGTGGACTGCAGGGTAATCCTGCCGTCGAGACCGCATTTGAAGAAATCGCGGACAAAACCGCGCACATGGGTTGGCCGCTCCTTGGCGAACGAAATCATGCGCTGAATATGGCTGGTCGCCGTCTGTTCGCCAATTCCCCAATGCTGCCTGTGGCGGCCGATATCGTGGGCAAGGTGATCTGCCATTTGATTGATGATACCGACCACGCGGTTGCTGGCAAAATTTGTGTTGAGCAGATCGGCGATGAGGTTGATGAACTGGTTTTTGATTTTGGGGTTTTCGACCAGCTTGCGCGGCAGCAGGGTGGACCACGGCGGATTGGAGCCGGGGCGGGTTTCGATGCCCGACAGGAGATAGGTCAGATGGTTTTCAGCCTGGCCGTTGGTTTCATAGAGATTGAAACCGAAATCGACATCAAACAGGATCCATCGCCATTTACCTGTGGCGCTGCGCTCACGCCAGTATTTGATGTTGTTGGCCGGCCAATCCTGGCTGTTGTAATAGACCTCGGCGGCAAAATACAACAGGCATTCGTCCAGGTCGATCATTTGGCGGATAAAATCATACGCTGCATCGGTCGTCATGTCTTGCGTGGAAATCATGTCGATCAATTGCTGATAGTGTTGGGTGTCGCCGTGGATGACTTGTCTGTTGTCCTCCAGCATGTCGATATTGTCGGGATCCACGCCGTGGCGATGAGCGACATAGTGTTCATTGATCTTTTCACGGAGGTTGTAGATGCCCCAGTACTGGCCGTTGATAAAAGCGACCGCCGGCCGATACTCCAGATAATCGATGTCCAGGTCCTGCACCAGGGTCTGCATCATGGCGTCACGGAAATGGGTATAGTAAAAATCATTGCCCGAGTTGCGCAGGACGAATGCTTTATAGGTGGTCAGCTCGAGATCCGGGAAGAGCGGATATTCGACCAGTGAAACACCATAGTCGTTCTTGAACTTGACTGCAATGGATTTTTGCGGGTAGGAGCGGGTGTAGGCGCCATAGATGGCGATGCCGCAATTTTCAGAAAAGCCCAGATTCTTGTTTTCATCGAAAAACTCGACATGCGCCGGCCGTTCCCAATCCATCCAAAAGTTGGCGCCGTAATTGGGCGCCGCGGGTGTCCAGCCGGGGCCGTCGGCATAGATGCCAGTGTGATAGTCGAAGAGATTGTCGGGATCGGTCGAGAGGGAGATCACCGGCAAGGCCGGATTTTCAGCGATCAGAAAGGTGCGGTGAACGGTCGGTGACGGCTGATGATCGGTTTTCACGCTGACCGCCTTGAGCACCGATGTTTTGCCGATGGTGATCGGGCCTGTGTAGCGCATGGAACTGGAATCCGGATCGCTGCCGTCAAGGGTATAGAAAATGGGCTGTCCATTTGCAGCCAGTTCAACGTCGAGCGGCGAAGCATAGAAACCGGCGGAGCGGGAAACCGTCACGGGAGCGGCGTAAGGCAACACGATCTTGCCGGTATTGGCTGTACCCGGTGTCGGGCTTTGAAAAATCCAGGACGATGCGCCGTCGCTGACTCGTCCGTAAGCGATATCGGGCTCGGATGCCGGCAAATCGACGCGATCCACGGTTGCACCGGTTGCATCGGTCAACACAAGGGTTTCGCCGGAGGCGCTGACCTTGAAATTGGTATGCCAATAGACATCTTTTTTGTTTTTATCGGAAGCAAAAACGAGGAGGTGTTCTCCCGGCCCCAAAACACCTCGGCCAAACCGCCATTTCCGGACTCTGGGGTCGTCGCTGAGGCCATAGCCTTCCAGCTGCACCTGCGCAGTGCCGATGTTGACCAATTCGATATAATCCGAGCTGTTGCCGTCTTCATCCTCGATGGTCGCCTGGTTGGAGGCCAGGATTTCGTTGATGACCAAGCTCTGTGAAACAGCAAGACAGGGAAACATGAGAAGCAGAAGCAGACCAGCTTTTTGCATTCTAATCACTCACCTCCGGATATCGACTCGATCGCTGTTCAAGCTGCTGGATCAAAGTCGCAACAACCCATTTCAAACACGTTTTTTGGGCATCATCTTAAAAAGCCGATTTGCTCTCTCTCACCGGGTGCGCAGCATCTTGAGCAGGTAGATGTACTCCAGAGTCAGCATTTTCGCTTTTTGTTCATTGGTCACCCCCGAGCCGTGCCCGCCTTCGGTGTTTTCGAAATAGTAAAAGGGGTGTCCTTGCGCCTCCATCTTGGCCGCCATTTTGCGCGCATGGCCGGGATGGACCCGATCGTCGCGGGTCGTGGTGGTGAAAAAGACCCTGGGATAGCGCTTGTCGGCAATGAGATTTTGATAGGGCGAATATTTGCTGATGAAAGCCCACTCCTCCGGCAGGTCGGGATTGCCGTACTCTCCCATCCAGCTGGCGCCGGCCAGCAGTTTGTTGTAACGCTGCATATCCAGCAAGGGCACAGAACAGATCACGGCGTTGAAGAGGTCAGGCCTCTGGGTAAAAGCCACCCCGACCAACAGTCCGCCGTTGCTTCCCCCCTGGATGCCGAGGTGGCGGGGAGAAGTGATTTTGCGCCGGATCAGATCCTCGGCGATGGCGATAAAATCATCAAAAGCCCGTTGCCGGTTCTCCTTGAGAGCGGCCTGGTGCCACCTGGGGCCGAACTCGCCGCCGCCGCGGATGTTGGCCACGACATAGACGCCGCCTTTTTCCAGCCACGCCAGACCGTTTGTTGGTGAGTAGATGGGTCGCCTGGCGATCTCGAAACCGCCGTAGCCGTTGAGCAGAGTCGGATTGGCGCCGTTCATTTTGGCTTTTTTCGGGCGGACAACGAAATAGGGTATTTTCGTGCCATCTTTGGAGGCGACCTCGAACTGTTCCACCAGCAAGTCAGCGCCGGCAAAAAAATGCGGCAGGCTCTTGACCTTGTCGATTTTTTTGCCGTTGGCCGGGACATAATAGAGCGAGGTCGGCGTCAGATAATTGGTAAAGGTGAAGAAATAATGATCGGAGAGATGGTCTGTGGCTGCCAGACTGATAGAGCCCAAATCAGGGGCAGCGACTTTCTCGCTGATCCAGCGGCCGTCTTGCAAGGTGTAGCGAAACAATTCGCTCACCACATTGGTCAACTTGAGGAGGAGCAAAGCGTTTCGGGTCGTGGCCACCTCCTCCAGGCTCGAGCGTTCATCGGGTTCGAAAATGACCGCAAAACTGCGCTCGCCCATCAGGAATTGGTCATAGTCGATGCTGATAAGAGAGCCCTGTCTCAGGGTTGTGCCGCCGATTGCCCAGTCGGATTTCAGATGGACCAGCATCTGGTTTTTAAAAAACCCATAGAATTGCGCATCGTCCGGAATGTCCAATTTGACGAGTTTTTCGTTCTCCAGCACGAATGACCAGCTGGTGAAAAAGGTTATGCGGCGGGTAATGACGATGTATTGCCGTTCCGGCGTATTAATCAATCCTCCCCCTGCCCGCACGTCGCTTTCCCGCCCTTCATAGAGGGTGCGGGCGCCGTTCAGCGGAGTGTCGCGGTGCCAGATCTTGACGATGCGCGGATAGCCGGATGTCGTGGTGCTCGCGGGGCCGAAATCGGTCGATACCAGCAACGTGTTGCGGTTGACCCAGGCGACGCTTCCTTTGGCCTGCGGTACAAAGAAACCGTTTTCGACAAATGTCTTTTTCACCAGATCGAATTCCCGCATTTCGACGGCGTCGCTGCCGCCGCGGGAGAGATAGACCATGCAGAGATCATATGCCGGATAGAGCAAGGTGGCGCCTTTGAAGGCCCACTTTTCGCCTTCCCGGCGGCTGAGTTCATCGATGTCGAGCACGGTTTCCCAGTCCGGAGTCGCGCTGAAATAATCGGCGAGCAAAGTGCGCCTCCAGATGCCGCGCGGATGGGTTTCATCCTGCCAAAAATTATAGGCATAATCGCCGATCAGCGAGGGATAGGCAATGCGCTCCTTGCTGTTCAGCACTTGCAGGATCTTTTGGTTGAGCGGTTGATAGTCGGGATGCTTTTCCAACTCGGCAACCGTGGCGCTGCTTTTCGCCTTGACCCATTCGAGAGCCTTCTGGTCCTCGACCTCCTCCAGCCATAAAAAGGGATCGCTTTCCTCCTGGCCGAGCAGCGGGGAGACATCTAAAAGAAAGAACAAGGCTAGAACTGCAAAAACGGCAAACATTTTCATCTTTTTCTTCCCATAGAATGATCGGTTGACTGGTTTGCTGTGCAGGTCGGTTCTGCAGAGTTTTTTATTTGACAATCTGGTTGACACTCAGGCCTTCTGCAGGTATGGCAGCATTTTTTCGTACAATGGTTCCTTGACAATGAAGGTGGCCAGCGGCGGATCGCCCACTTTTAAGCGCACTGCGCGCTGCCAGGTTATCGTTGCTCTCTGCGGCGTTCCGATGTCGGTCCAGGGGATCAATACCGCCTCGTATCGGCTGAGGGAGGGTTTGACGTGCAAGTACAGCCCCTCCTGGCTGAGCCAGATATCGACGATGTTCTTGTAATGCACTGCACCGATGGCAACCGACTGTTTCTTAAAGTTTTCGCCTTGCGGAGCAGCAGCGGTCTGATACACCTTGCGCAGCTTGTCGAGGCCGCTCGTGCGGCTGAAAAGTTTGCAAAGCAACAATGAAAAGCCAAACACGAAAGAGATCAGTGCTGCAACCAACAGCATAGAAAATAGACCACCCGAAACCATCAGCTGATGGTTCATTTCTTCGCTCCTGCCCGCCTATCGGTTAATCGAGTCAGAGCCTTATGGTGACCATTCTGATGAAATTGTCGCTGGCCGAGAGTTTGTATCTTGTTCTGCATATGCCGGGAGGTTTTGGTAAACTTTTTCTTGCATGACCAAGCGCCCAACACCTGCCGAGGATCAGCTGCTGTTGACTGAAGATTCATCGGGTGTGCTGGCATAAAATAATGTTACTCATTGTGTTTAATAAATGCAAGAACATTCAGGCCTGTTCGCCGTCGAGAGGGGCGTTCTGATTCGTTCAATATCGCCGGCCAACAAAAAGCCCTGCTGGTGCAGGGCTTTTTGTCGACTTTCGATTTGGATTGGGTCATTCCGCGGTGAGCGGGGTGGCAAACCAGAGCCTATTTCCAGAACTGCCACCATTTTTTGGCCTGCGCGGCTTTTTGCCTTTCCAGCTCCTCCTGAGCCGCTGCATCCGCCCTTACCTTATCCGTATGGCGCCTGTCGATCTCGGCCTCGATCTGGGTCGAGAGGGCATCGCCCCGCAGTCCTTCGTCGAGTTTCTGCTGGACGAAATCGGCCATGGGCGCAGTTTCAATGCCCTGCCTGGCGCCACGGGCCATGGCGCGGGTGGCGGCTTGAATCTCACTGCCGTGGAGACCCCGGTCCAGGCCTTTTTCGACGACCCTGTTGACTTCTTCGACAGGAATGCCCGCTTTCGCTCCTTCTTCCAGGGCAACGCAGGCGCTGTCCATCTTCGCTTTGCTCAGTTTTTTGCCTTTTTTGCTCCTGGCGCGCATCTTCTCCTTGGCTTGCTTTACATCTTCCTGCCATTTGCTTTTGCTCGCCTCGTCCCAGTTTTCCCAGCCAGGCGGGACGTCGCTCTCCCAGCCCTCTTTTTTCCCTTTTCCCCATCCAGCAGGCGGTTCTTCATCGGGTTTGCCTTTTTCGAGCTGGCCCCGACCAGGTTGCCCAGGCTTGCCCTTTTGGCCCTGGACTTCGCTCACCTGGCCTTTTTGCTCACTTTGCTGCTCCTCGGTCGGTTTGCCCTTTTTGCCCTTTCCCTGCCCCTGCGCGAGCAGGGGGGAGGTGGAAACGAGCAGACCGGCGATAACCGCCAGTCCCAACACCATTTTGATTTTGTGCATCTATTTTTCTCCCCTTTTGTGAACCGATTGTTCGGTTGCAGTGATTTGAAAAGCTTGCTGATCTTGTCCGAAATCGCAAGTCCGCTTCGTCCACGACTGGGGGCAAGGCGTAACCTCCAGCCTGGCTAAAAAGGTGATCCCCACACCGGCTTTGCTTTTGATTTTTTCAATCCTGGGCCCAAACCGGGCTTTCTCAAATGACAAGATAGCATCCTGGCTTCAATATAGGTTTTCGCGAACTTGCGATCAAGTTTTTTGTCAAAAGTACAACCGAAGAGGACAAGGCACAATGCAGAGATCGGCTGATTCCCCTATCTGCCGAAATAGCGCAACGCCAGACAAGTCATGTCGTCCGATTGTTCCTGCGCGCCGGCAAAGGCCTGCACCTCTTCGATCACATGGTCCACCAGTTCATTGAGCGGCTTGCCAGCGTGTGTTTGCAGGGCTGCCTCGGTCCTTTCTTCCCCGAACATGTCATCCCCGGTGTTCATCGCCTCGGTGATGCCGTCGGTTACCAGGAACAGAGTCTCCCCGGGTTGGAGCATGACGACGCTGGACTCGTATTCGAGATTTTTCAGGGATCCGAGGAAAAGCCCGCCGCAATTGTCGAGCAGACGCACCTGCCCATCTTTGCCGATGATATAGGGCGGATTATGGCCACCGCTGCAATACTCGAACGAACCGTTGCGCGTGTCAAAGATGCCGTAAAAAACCGTGACAAACATCGAAGGCAGGCTTTCGTCGACGAGGATGGTGTTGACGCTCTCGAGGCAAGAGTCGGGGGGGATGCCTTTGAGGGCCGTGGCCTTGAGCAGGGTCTTGCTCACCGCCATGAACATCGCCGCAGGAATACCCTTGCCTGAGACGTCCCCGATAATCACGCCGACGCGCGCTTTGTCGATCTGGAAAAAGTCGTACAGGTCACCGCCGACCTCCCGGGCCGGGATCATCTTCGCATAGATATCGAACTCTTTGCGGTCGGGGAAAGGGGGAAAAACCTTGGGCAGGATCGAAGTCTGTATCTCGGTGGCAATGCCGAGCTCATGCTTGATGAACATCAGCTGATCGCGCGACTGTATCGCCTCTTTGAGTACCCGCAGGTCATGCAGCGACTTGTTGATGGTGATCTCGAGGTCGTTGAGGTCGATGGGTTTGATGATAAAATCGAAAGCGCCGCGATTCATCGCCGTGCGGATGTTTTCGATATCTCCGTAAGCGGAGACGATGACCGAGCGAAGAAGAGGATTGTCCTGTTCCTTGATGCGATTCAACAGGGTGAGGCCGTCCATTTCCGGCATGTTGATATCGGTCAGGACCAGATCGATCGCATCGTCTTCTGCCAGGCGCTCGAGAGCCTGGACGCCGTTGCCGGCGAACTGAAAGGCAAAAATTCCATCGCGTATCTGCTTGCGAAATTTTTGCAGGATGAGTTGCTCCAGATCCGGTTCATCATCCACGACCAGGATTCTTGCGGGCATATTTTTCTCCTGAGAACGGGCTTTATTTGGGCAATTGGATTATAAATTCTGCAAACTGGCCTTCCTCGGATTCAAAATACAATTGACCGCCATGCTGATGCACGATGACATCATAACTGATCGACAGGCCCAGGCCTGTGCCTTTGCCGGGCGGTTTGGTGGTGAAAAAGGGGGTGAAGAGCTTTTCCCTGATGGCAACCGGAATCCCGTTGCCGTTGTCGCGGATGCGCACCTCGATCAGGTTCTGCAGGCTTCGGGTTTTGACCGACAGCGTGGGTGAAAACTCGCCGTTTTGTTCCTGTTTTTTGCGATGCGCCTCGTAGCAGCCGTTGCTGATGATGTTGAGAAAGACGCGGCTGACGTCCTGCGGGACGATACTCAATTTGCCGACCGCGGGATCAAAATCGGTTTCGATCTTGATGTTGAAGCTGCTGTCCTGGGCGCGCATGCCGTGGTAGGCCAGATTGATGTCTTCGGCCAGCACGGCATTGATGTCGGTTGGCTGGCGCTCGTCCGATTTGCCGCGGGAATGCTGCAGCATGCTCTTGACGATGCTGTCCGCCCGTTTGCCGTGTTCGATGATTTTGGCGGCATTCTGCTGCAGGGTATCCAGTATCTCCATGGTCTCTGAATTTTTCGCCTTTTCCCCCTGGCCCAAGTCTGTGATCAGAACCTCCCGCAATTCGGCGACCAGGTCTGTGATGAGTTCGGCAAAATTGTTGACAAAGTTGAGGGGATTCTTGATCTCATGGGCGATGCCGGCGGTGAGGGCGCCGAGAGCGGCCAGTTTGGATTGCGTGACCAGTTTTTCCTGCGTATTCTTGAGATCGGCAAGCAGCTCATTTACCCGGTGGTAGGCATCGGCGTTTTCGAGGGCGATGGCGCTGTAGATGGCCAGGTTGCGCAGCATATTGAGATGGTAATCGGTATAGCTGTTTTTCTTGAAACTCTGGGCGGTGATGACGCCGATGCGCTTATCCTTGTAGGTCAGCGGCAGGTAAAGGATGGACTCGGGATTTTCGCCGGCGACAGGAGCCTGCAGCTGTTGGATATAGGCGCTGAAATCCCTGGCATAATCGTTGATGATCACATCTTGCTGGTTTTTGTAACACCAGACCGCCAGACGGTTCTCGTCTGAGAGCGACAGCGAATAGGGCGGCAGGAGCTCATTTTTCTCCGTCGTGCCGGGGAAATCGAGGGTCTGCTTTTCTGCATTGAAGAGGCCGATGCCGAAGACAGAAGCATCCATCAGCTGATTGACGTTTTGATAGATGGTATGGATGATATTGCCGATCGAAAGGGTCGCGGTGATTTCGCGGCCGATCAGGCTGAGCTGCTCGACGTTGTTTTTCTGCTCCTGAATCTCGGCTGTGCGCTCCTGGACGATCTTTTCCAGCGCCCGGCTGCGCTCCACCAGCTGCCGGGTGCGGGCACGGATCAGTCCAAAAATCAATCCGCCGGCGCAAAGCAGATAGAACGCCCATGCCCACCAGGTATTGTACCAGGCAGGGGTGATGGTAAACGCATAGAGATCCTCGCTGCTCTCCTGCTGAAAAATATTGCGCGCCTGGACGCGGAAGCGGTATTTGTCGGCGGGAAGATTGGTATAGTCGCGCCGGGTGTCGCGGCTCCAGGCCGACCAACCGGCATCGAATCCCTCAAGCCGGGTGCGGAACGAGTTGGCGCGCGGATTGAGATAGGACGAGGCGGAAAAATCGAAACGCAGGGCATTGCCGCGAAACGGAAAGCGCTGTGCCGCCGGATCGTGCAGACGATGGCCGGGCAGCGCCGCGCCGTAATAGACGACCGAATCGCCGGCCATGACGACGCGGCGGATGATTGCCGGAAAGTCGCTCAGCTGGGATTGATCTTGATTCGGCGCGAAACGGATCACATTGTTCGCCGTACCGTACCAGACGACGCCGTTGCTCTCCGGATAGATCGTATTGATCACTTCATCGGAGAAGCGAGCCAATTGGGCTTTTTCCAGTTTGTATTGGCTGTCCGGCAGTTTTTTATAGACGGCCGATTCTTTTCCCAGATTGATCCACAGATTGCCATGGCCATCCGCAACGATGATGCTTTCATCCGGATTTCGCCCCAGGCCCATCTCATTAAAAAATGGATCGGGTAAGAAGCGGTTTTGCGCCGGGTCGAACTGGTAAACTCCTTTTTTTGTGCAAAATACGGGACGGCCGCCAGGCTTGAAGAATACCGCCCCGCCCGGCGGCAATCCATGTTGCGTTCCAAATTTTTCAATAACTGGATCCAGCAACCGCTCCGCGTTAAACGTCAGCCGGATCACACCGCTATCCATGGTTCCCAGCCAGACCACGCCGGGTTCAGCCTCGACAGCCATCCGGATATATTCGTGTATGCCTGCAATACGGCCGATGCGAACGAGTCGATGGGGACTGGAGGCATCATAGCGCAGCAGATCGACTCCCAGGTTTGTGCCCGCCACTACTGCCTGATGGGCCATGCTCAAATCGCACATACACAATATCGGCCTTGACAAATCCTCGACCGGCAAGGCCATGGAAGCTGTTTTGCCGTGAATGCGATAGACGCCCTGGTTGACAGTGACAAATAATTCATTGTTGATCTCGTGAAAAAAGAAAGATTGGGAGAGACCGACAATTCCGGGCACCAGTTTAAACGCACCATCGCTGTCATCGAGATAATAGACTCCATCGTTGGCCGCAATATAGAGGATGCCCTGATATCTGCGAAAATCGGAAGGGCCGGTGCCTCCGGGGATGGAGTACTCTGAAAATGGCGAGTCGTATTCGAGCACCGCCACACCCCCATCCATGCCCACCCAGAGATTTCTCTGCTGGTCCAGGAACAGACAACTCACGGTATTGGACAAGAAACTGCTGGATTGGGTAAAATGCTGCACGAGCCTGCCGTGTCTGTCGATGATGACCAGTCCGTTGGCCATGGTGCCCAGGGCGAAACAGCTGTCCGGGGTGACCACGCCGGCATAGAGAGTGCCATCTGCAATCAAACGATCGGCGTCGCTTGGCCATGGACGGAAAATGCTGCCGTCCCAGTCGAAGAGACCGCGGCTAAAGGTGCCGACCAGGTAGTGTCCTTTTTTGCCCGGGAAAGGCAGCATGACATGGATGCGGTCATTGGCGAATTGCTCACCTCCCTGCAGAACGACCAGCGAATCGTTCACCATTTTCATCAGGCCGATTCCATACTGCTGCACATAGAGCGTCTGATCGACCCAAAAGGTATAGCCGAACGTATCCTGCGGCCGCCAGACATCGACCGTCCAGATCCCGGCGGCGGGGCTTGATTCGGGCGGATGAAAGCGAAAGAGTCTTTCGTTTGTCTGAAAATAGACTCCTGCCGGCGTGGCATACACCGACCAGACATAATTGAAAAGCCGGTCCTCGGGTGGGATAAATTCCAAAAGCGAGCGGTATTGCATCTCGCCGCGCTCGTCTGCCTCGAGGTAGCCCAGCATGCCGGAGGAGCCGGCATAAATTCTGCCATTTTCGTCTTTGCAGAGAGACCTGCCAAAGGAGTGGTTGGCATTGGTGATCAGCCGCCAGTTCGTCCCGTCGAACTCCTGGATGCCGTATCCGTCGCCGATGTACATGACACCCCGGTCATCCTGTTCGATCGACCAGAATTGTGTGTGGCCGCCGAACTCCTTGCTTGGGTAAGCGGTCATGAAAGGCATGCCGGTTTCAGCGGCGCAGGCGGCCGAACACAGCAGCAAGAGGATCAGAAGGCGGCTTCTAGTCATCGACCGCCTCCTTGAAGAGCTCATTTTTGATTTGCACAAAATCTATAGGCTTGGTATAGTAGTTGTCCGCTCCGGATGCCATGGCATCCTCGTAGTACTGGTTGCTGTAAGCGGTGATCATGGCGACCTTGATACCGGGGAAATCCTGCTTGACCGCCTTGAGCAACTGCAGGCCGTTCATACCGGGCATATTGATATCAGAGAGGATCAGCACGACCGCCGGGGGTTGACGCATGGCTTGCAGCTGCTGCAAGGCTTGCTCACCGGAAAGGGCAAAAGAGAAATCGACTTGCTGTTGGCGGATCTCTTTGCGGAAATGCTGACGGAAGAGCAACTCCACATCCTGCTCGTCATCGACGACCATCACCTTCATGTTCCACTCCTCAGACTACTCCAGAATACCCCCTACACAAGAGCGCATAACCTCGATTCGGTGCGCAGCACCGGATCTTACAGAAATTCAATCTAATCTCACTACAAAAAGGGTGAAAAATGCCCTTTTCGCAACCGCATAAAGAATGAGCGATTGATATGTATAAATTGAAATTATCTAAACCTCGGATAATAAACAAGGAGAATCGAAAGAATTGTTGTCCGTGCAGGAATGATGGCGATCGCGGTACCATTTCATCGGAAGGCGCACGGTTTCTACTGGTGTGTTGGACTGCTGCCGCTTTCTGTCCGTGGTGAGCGTGCACGGGGATGTTGGCCGCCTGGTGGTTCGACAGATAGGCCTGGTCGATTCGGACTGTTTAGCTTTTTTCCTTGACTCCTATAAAACAAAATATTATCTATCAGTGTGATCCGTAGAATCCCGTCCCCAGACGGGACACCAAATGGAAAATCACAAAGCAAGAGGCCGGATACTCAGTGGCAAAGGCGGGATAAGCAAAGAGATCATTTTAAAATGGAGTACTGAAGATATCTATGAACTGGAGCGATGGGATAACAGGATCAAAGTGAAGAAGACCATGCCGATGTTTGCAGAACACAAAAAGAAGTATCCGATAGAGAAGCAGACAGGCATGAATATTTCCGATAGCATGAAGATCATGTCATTGACGTATATAGAGATAGCAAGAGGTTAATCCAGGTAAACATGAAAAAGTTGCAACTCGGCAAAGTGTTCACACTTTTGGAATCTGGCCCGGCAGTCTTCGTCACGACCAACGATGGCGAAAAAGACAATGTCATGACCATCTCCTGGACCATGGTGCTGGACTTTGCCCCGCTATTTGCCATAACCACCGGACCATGGAACCATTCCTATGCCGCACTTCGAAAAACCAAAGAGTGCGTAATCTCGATTCCCACGGTGGACCTGATCGATAAAATCGTCGGTGTGGGAACCTGTTCCGGCGCGGACACGGACAAATTTGAAAAGTTTGGGCTAACCCCTGTAAAGGGCAAGCAGGTTCGTGCGCCGCTTATTCGGGAGTGCCTGGCAAATATCGAATGCAGAGTTGTCGATATCATCAGAAAGCACAACATCATCGTGCTGGAAGGTGTGGCCGCATACGTTGATGACTCCCGAAAAGAGAAGAGAACCCTTCACGCCGTCGGGGACGGCACCTTTATCGTGGATGGGCGGAAGATTGACAGAAGGAAAATGATGCGGTCCAAGATTCCAGCCGGGGTTTGGTTTTGAACAGGGCAAGGCAGCATTGTGTTTTATCCATTCTTCCAAAGTGAGGGATCCTGTTCTTTCCCTGTCGTTCACTTGTGCGGCGGCTGATCGCCGCAGCCGGCTATTTGGCCATCGCCTGGGCTTTCAATTCTTTCGGCATTTTTTCGATCGCATACCGCAGGGCGGTTCTCGGCATGGTCGCCTTATGAGCGAAGACATAGTCAAAGACCTTTTGCTGATGCGCCTGACTGGCGGCTTTCAGCATCCAGCCGTACCCTTTTTGCACAAGGTCCTCTGTATCCAGAAGAAGGCTGTCAGCGATTTCAAAAATATCCCTAAGAAACTTGCCTTCCCGGGCAGGGATAATCAGGGAGACTGCCGCCGCTCGCCGCAGCCAGGGATCGGGTGATTGCGACCAGGTTTTCAGCCGGGACACACAGCTCGGGTACATCACCACAAAGGAGCCGATGGTATGATTGCACAGCGTATCGCAGGAAGCCCAGTTATCGACATACTCGTGCAGCCATCTTTCGAAAATATCCAGGTCCGCCGACTCAAACCGGTTTCGCAAGGCGTATGACCAATCGCAGGCGATAAACGACTCTTCCAGAAATCCGGATCGCCACAGTTCGTCGCAGAGCGCGAACACCTGCGTTTTACTCTGCCCTTTGATCTCTTGAAAAAAGGATTTCGCGATCTTGCTGACCTGTGCGGCCTTGATGCCGTGCAGCTGTACCGGTTCTTTGAAAAATGTGGTGCCGGTCGCCCGGGTTTTCTCATCCGCTTTCTGTTCAAGCGTTTGCCGGATTCTTTTGATGATAGCGGACATGCTTTGGTCTCTTGAATCAGTGGTTATGCAGTGCGGTCGCGGCTGTCGATGCAAGGGCAGCCGTGGTTCTCTGCTGGTCTGGGTCCTCTGCGCGATATCGATTTCCGTTTTACAATTTAAAGCCCAGCCCGATCCCCATGGCGCTTGGGTGGATGAACAATTCGATCTGATCTTTCTGCCGTCCTTCAAAATCGGTTTGCATGCGCATGAATTTGATATCCAGGTTGAGCAGCATGTGGTAAGTCAGCGGCCAGTCCACACCCAGTTGGAGAATCGGTCCTGCGCTGGGGGAGAGCTTTTTGCTGTTCAACTCGCCGCTTTTTTCCCAAAACAGGGTGTAATTCAAACCTGCACCGACATAGGGATGCCACTTGCGCAGCGGGGGGTGATACTGCAACAACAGATGAACGGGCAGCAGTTCGACGGATCCCAGACTCTCCTCTTGCTCCGGACCCATCCAGTCCACTTCGCGCGATTCATGAGCCAGATTCAGCTCCATGGCCAGCGCAGAGGTGATCGGCCGGCGCAGGCTGACTTCCAGGTGAATGGAGCTGTAGACTTTGTAGCCCTCCGGTTCAGAGGAATGGGAAAGGCCGGTAATGGATAATCGCGTGAAAAAGCTCGAAGAGAGGGCAGGTTCGGTGTTTTGGGCCGCTAAATCGGGCGCCCCTGCCAAAAGCAAGATGAGTGCCAGCAGGCTGAAGGTCCAGGCTGTTGAGGATGCAGAAGAAAACGGCAAACGGGTTTTCACGACGCTCTCCTTATGTCAATGGGTGTCTATAATTTTACAGGATTGGCATGCGAAAAAGCAGCCACGGGACCACGATCGCGGCAGCGGCTGTTTTGCCAGAAATCGATCGGCCGACAGGCTCTCTTTTTGCTTCCGACTTGGAACGATATTAGACAATCACGATATGAAAATCAAATTAAAATTAGAAAATCGAACAGCCGCTTCAATCAGTCAGTGCGGCGAAAGTTGGAGCAGGTAATGAAAATTGCACTAGCGATAGACATATTTCGCAAACCCGAACAAGTATTTCCCTGGGTGGCCGAGCCAGAAAGGGCAATGTGTTGGCAGAAAGGTGTAAAAGGGGGAGAAATACTGAAAGAGACACCAGAAAAGGTGGGGACAACGTTCAGGGAAGAGATAGCAGAAAATGGAAATAGCCTGGTGATGCAGGGGGAAATCACTGACTATATCCCGGACCAGTTGATATCGTTTCATCTGGAAAGCAAAATACACAAGGTTGACGTCAGTTATTCAATCGTATGGAATAATAACAGATCGACATTCGCAGTGAAGACAACAATTCACTGGAAATTTCCGATAAATGTTGTTAGTCTGGTAATGGGTCGGAAAATACGGGGAGGCATTGTACATCAGACAGAATCCGAGTTGGCGGAATTGAAGCGTCTCTGTGAGGCAAGTAGGCCAAATTAGCAAAGCCTATCATAGTGGGTGCGGTGTTCCGATCGCGAGCGTCAACATCAGCCGTCTGGCCGATCCATTGCGACCTGCAAATCAGCTCGTTCCTGCAAATAGAGCTCGATCGCTTTTTGAATATGGAAAGATATGCAGCAAAGTGCTATCTGTCCCTCCTGCGCTTGTTCCGTGCCTCTGGGCCATATCAGTTGTATCTTCAACCACAGCGGTAGCTGCGCCAGATCGGACCCGACCCGTTCTTTTTACTTGATCAGCATGGCCTTGTGTATGGCCCGAAAGCTATCGGCTGTCATCTCGATGATATAGATTCCGGTTGATAACCGGGAGGCATCCCACGGTATGGTGTAGGTACCCCCGGTCTGTCGTTCATCCACCAGAACGGCGCGGACGGCTCCGGTGATATCCAGAACCCTCAACCGGACCTGTGATTCATGTGCCAGAGAGTAAGAGCACCTGGTGGTTGCGTTAAACGGATTGGGGAAGTTGCTGTGCAAGGAGAAGACGCGGCAGTTGCCTGGCCGCTCTGTATTCACATCGGCTGGCACCGAGAATTCGGCAGAATTCGGGGTCGGACCAAATTAATTCGCTGTTATTCAATAGATTGCACCTCCTTTTTTGCCGAAAAAGGGGCTTAGCAACCATTTTTTAAGCCTGCAAATGGCTTCTAAGGAGCAAGACAAGGATTTCGACACGTGTTTGCGCAATCCGACTCTCCGGCCGGGCGATGCCCAGAGCGGTTGTGCGCAAGAAAACGGGGCGATAAAGGCAGGTTCTATCCGTGATGTGAGCTCTTCAAAAAAACAAGTTATTTTATATATTGCGCATTTCGACATTTTATGCTTTATTGTTTCAACCTGTCTATTTATTCAGGAGCGGAGGTTGGTTCAATGGAGGTAATGGTTCTGTTGGGGGAGTGAATAGGAGAGCTCATGAGCAGGACACTGGCGACTGCTGTATCTGTCAGCCGACAAGCTTATTAAGTCCTGACCGAATCTGTTCAAACCAGTAAGGAGATTTTCCGCAGTGGACATCCCACGGATCTTCAACATCACTGAAAGTGCTCACCGCATCCACAACCCGTTCACACCCGAAAAGTTCGCCACTCTCGGCGCGGCGCTGCGCCTGCAATCGGGAGCCCGAGTGCTTGACCTCGGCAGCGGTTCGGGGGAGATGCTGTGCACCTGGGCGCGTGATCACGGCATCACCGGCACCGGCGTCGATATGAGCCGGTTGTTCAGCGAACAAGCGAAACTCCGTGCTCAAGAACTCGGCGTCGCCGATCGAGTCAAGTTCATCCACGGCGATGCTGCCGGCTATGTTTCTGACAAAAAGGTCGATGTGGCAGCCTGTGTCGGTGCCACCTGGATCGGCGGTGGCGTCGCCGGCACGATCGAGCTGCTGGCGCGAAGCCTGCGCCCCGGCGGGATCATCCTCATCGGCGAGCCCTACTGGCGGCAGTTGCCGCCGACGGAAGATATTGCCAGGGGGTGCCTTGCCAAGTCGATCTCGGACTATCTCATGCTTCCGGAACTGCTCGCGTCTTTCGGCCTTCTCGGCTACGACGTCGTTGAAATGGTTCTGGCCGACCAGGACGGCTGGGATCGATACGAGGCGGCCAAATGGCTCACCATGCGCCGATGGCTTGCAGCCAATCCGGACGACGAGTTGGCCAATGAGGTTCGAGCCCAACTGACCTCGGAACCCGGGCGCTATGCCGCCTACACGCGTGAATTTCTGGGCTGGGGGGTGTTCGCGTTGATGCCGCGGTGATGCGTTAGCGCACCCGGCTTAAGACAGACTTTGGTTGAAAGGAAAAGATGTCCTATCCCAAAATCCCTGATTTCAAGCAGCTCACGGAGGAGCTGACTCTCTATGCTCAGCTCAAGTCCGAGTATGGTGCGAAAGGGGTATCAGAGCCTCTGACGAAGGCGGCAAAGGCGTTGCGGTCCGCTCTGACAGAACTCAAGCGACTCCCAATTGATCCAGCCCTCGCGAAACAGGAGCCCGATGATCTTGAACAGATTCGAGCTCTTCGACCTCCGGGACCCCGGCGGATGTGGAACACTTTCGACAAGCAGGTTTACCGCGACCGACTCGAAGGGGCGCTGCTCGGCAGAATGGCGGGCTGCATACTCGGCGCTCCGGTGGAATTCTGGTCGATCGACAAGATGAAGGCGCTCGCCGACGACAACGGCGACGAATTCCCGCCCACCGATTACTGGTCCGGCGTCCCGGACCCGCAGGAAAAGCGCTACCAGATGAGCAGGCGCGCAGAGTATACGCGAAGCGGAATGAAGGGGGTTCCAGTCGATGACGACCTTATCTACACGCTTCTCGGATTGTTGATCGCGGAGGAGCACGGCCCTGACTTTTCGATCGCCGATGTGGGACGGACGTGGCTCAAGTACCTGCCCTATGCCTGCACAGCAGAGGACGTGGCACTCAAGAACCTGATGAAAGGCATCCCGGCGAGCCGTGCCGGCGCGACGAACAACCCCTATTGTGAGTGGATCGGCGCATCCATCCGGGCCGATCCCTGGGGATACCTGGCGCCCGGATGGCCCGAACGCGCGGCGGCGATGGCGTATGCAGACGCTTATATCAGTCACCGCCGGCAGGGGATCTATGGGGAGATGTTCTTCGCCTCCGCCATTGCTGCTGCATTTGCCGAAGACGATCCGGTCAGGGCTTTGCGAATCGGGCTGACGGAAATCCCGAAAAACTGCGCCTTTGCCAAAGCCGTGCGTTGGGCCCTGCGAGTTTCACCCGACATCAAGGACTATCGGCAGGCGCGGATTGCCATGGACGAGAAGTTCAAGGGCATGCACCCCACCCATGCGATCAACAACGCCTGTCTCACGATCTGGGGGATCACCATTGGGGGCAAGGACTTGACAAGGGTCATCGGCGAGACGGTTGCCATGGGAATGGACAACGACTGCACAGCTGCCACGGCCGGCAGCATCGTCGGAGCCGTCATCGGCAAGAAGAACATACCGGAGCACTGGTACAGGAGCTTTGACAACACGATCCACTCGTATCTGATCGCTAAGAAACGCTTCTCGATTGCCGGCGTGCTTCGCCGGTTTGAAAAACAGGCAGCCATCGTCCACAGCCAACCACCGGATCCGAGTTGAGTGACTTTGCTAACCGGAATACCGAGCTTTTCCTTTGTCAAACAAAGATCGAATTATTCGATTTGATCGCCGGCTCTTTTTTTCAGGCTAAACTGATGGATATTCTGATACGCCTGCCCCATCGCTATCTGGATATCGCCGGTCGTCAGATTGTAAACAGAAGACCAAATCGTCCTGTCCTGGGCAACGCTTTGCAGGAGGGGCATGGCCTCGACCGGCTGCACCCCAATTCATCTGACCTCTTTTTTATTTTTGAAGAGTAATCAAATGCAAATTTGCCCGGAGTAAAATAAAAAAGGTCATGAATTGAATAATGACATCGCCAACAAAACCCTTGTCTGCAGCAATTTTTATCCTCATCGTCTTGCTGAGGTTCTATCGAAAAATAAACGATAACTATTTGCGCAAGAAAATGATTTTTATCTTGATTCTGCTGGTGTCCGATTACCGGACACCAGTGGATTTTCCGTTGAATGTAACGTTAGCGTGCTCGATTTCTATTGACACTTTTCAATAATATCCTTATAATCTTACTGGTAAGAATATAAGGAGGAGAATATCATGTCAACGATAGAAACGACAAAAATGTCCTCAAAAGGCCAGGTTGTTATTCCGGAAACCATTCGTAAGAAACTCGGTCTCAAAGCCGGATCCCAATTCATTGTTGTCGGTGACAGAGATGTGGTCATTCTCAAGTCAATCGAACCGCCTTCGATGAACGAGTTTGATGAAATACTTGACAAGGCCAGAACACAGGCGCGTATGGTCGGCTTATCAGAGTCCGATATTCATGAAGCGATAAAAAAAGCCAGGGGATAAAATTGAGGATCGTACTGGATACCAATGTTCTGATTTCAGCCATTTTTTTCTCCGGTCCGCCTTATAAAATTTTGAAAGCCTGGAAAGAAAAGCATATCCAGTTTATCATTCCTGCAGAAATTTTTGACGAATATGTTCGCGTCGCTGAAAATCTGTCACGTCAACATGCAGAAATTGATATTTCTGAAATATTGAATCTTATTGCCATGCATTCAGAAATCGTTCAACCAGTTGTCATGAAAACACAGGTATGTTAGGACAGAGATGATGATAAATTTATCGCCTTTGCGTTATCGGGAGAGGTTGATGTGATTGTCAGCGGTGACAATCACTTGCTTGCATTAAATGGATTCAAAGGAATTAAAATCATAAAGCCGAAATCGTTCTTCAAGGAGTATTTATCATAGCATGCTAACCAGCGTATGCACCGGATGCCGCCCTTGCAGCCCAATCCCCCCGCAACGGCACTGGTGATACCCGGATTCGGTGCGCAGCACCGGATCTTAAAGAAAATCAATCTGATGGCAAAGCATGTTGGGTGAAAAGTGCCCTTTTCTCAACCGAATCAAGAATAAGCGATTGAATGTTTTTTGATTCGGTTAACACTGAATCTGGGTGATACGCAAGACGTTATGCACTGGAGAACATATGATCATTAAGCACGAAGAAATCGAACCAATCGAATTTGATAAACTTGAAATTATCGATTATACAGCAGGGCAAGACAGTAGCTCCTCGTTTGCTGAGATTACAGTCCCTATAGGTGTAAGTCATAAAATTTCTTGGTCGAATCGTTCAGACAAATACTACTATATTAGCAGGGGGAATGTAAATTTCACCGTAGATGAAGAATCATACTACCTTACACCCGGTGATGTATGCATCATCCCAAAAGGACATCGTTTCAGTTACAAAAATACCGGTTCGACTGAGGCTGTATTAATTTTAGTTCATACGCCAAGTTTTAGATTAGAATATGAAGTGTTTGTGGAATAGTGCACAACAATGCAAATTAGCACGGATGCAAATTCCGCTGCGCTCCATTTGCACCGGTTATTTGTGGTGTTATACTTGGTAATAGTGAATCACATGCATATAGAGTTCGGGGAAATAGTTAAATGATCTACTCTTTCTCTAAAAATCAGATCAGCTTGGCAGTATTGTTGATTTTATCGGTTATAGCCAATCCTGTTTTTGGCTGGGCGAATGAAGAATCATCTTCTTGGTTTAGTATTTTATTGGGCGTTAATCCTGATAATTTTAAAAAAGATAGAAACGCAAATGGTTCTGGTCTCACGATAGGTTTGATCTATTCACGCCAGAGATTATTTAAAGATATGATAACGTTCCGAATACTGCGTTCGGCTGAAGTGGGATTTGTTCCTATCGCTGATACTAATTATCCTTATGAATCTTTAAACGAAGTTTCTCTTTTATATGGAAGATTCATCAGCCATAAAAATATCCACATATCGGGATCCATTGGGCAAGTTTCGTTGCTGGAATTAATCGTGGAAAATGGATCGGAACAATAGGGATAGAATCCTATGAATGTGAAAGATTACCGTACTATAGTATTGGAATACCGGTTGCATTTCAAATAAACTCAAATGCATCAGGATCTTGTGGTATAGGTCTTCAACTGTTTGGGAATTACAATAGAAAACAACCAATTTTTGGACTTGCATTCTTGATCAAATTCGGCAAGCAAAAATAGGTTCCCATGCTCAATCAATAATGAGGTATAACGTATTGCTTCAGCGGATTGAAACGCTGGAAAATTTAAATTTGACGGCAAGTTCAGCAAAAGCGTTTCAACCGCTGAATATGGTGTTATGATCACTCATTTGAGCAGGCCAGGTTATCCTGAATATGTGGATGAGTTGAGGTAATTCTTTCAGGCGAGGGCGATGATACCGGCGAGTTCCTGGCGGCTTGTTCCCAGTACGAGCAGGGATTTGATGAGAAGATCGATAGATACCGACGGATCGCCGGCTTCCATTTTGGCTACGCGGGACTGATTGGATTTTAAAATCCTTGCAAGTTGTATCTGTGTCAGCTCCTTTTCGAGTCTGCGTTTTTTGAGATTTTGGCCGAGTGTGAGCTTGAGTTCGATATAGGCCGTTTCGTCATCGGTGAGGCCGAGAAAGTCCTGGGTTGAGCCAACAATCCAACCCTGATCTTTTAATTTCTTTGTTTTGGCTTTATCCATGATTGATTCCCTGTATTCAACGTTAAATAGAACCATAAAACTTGATTCGGTTTTGACAAAGTTCGATGATCTGTTTGGGTGTTCTGGCCGTTTTTTTATCAAAGACATGTAAGATGACGATCGCGTCCGGATCGATTCTGTAGACGATTCGCCAGGTCACCTTTTTATCATTGATACGCAATTCGTAGCATCGGGGTCCGATGATTGGCATGGGGCGGGCGTGCGGCAGGATCAGAGTCTCGCCCAGCTGGAGTTTTCGCAGCAAAAAGCCGGCTTCGAGGCGCGCACCCGGTGAAAATGGCGGTGATTTGAGCTCGCCATGCAACCAGACAAGTGGTTTGTCATCAGAACTCATGTTTTTAATTTATGTCAGATTAGACATAAAAGCAAGAAGCTTTTTTTGTTTCTTACTGTATGGTACTATACTGTTTGCGCTACAATGGATCATAACAATCGTGTCGAGCGGATGGCCATGATCTCGTTGCTTACTAGATTTTTATTCGGTACTAAAACTGTTGGCTTTTCGGATATAATTAAGTGGCCACCGCTCACACGCATCGTTATGTGGTAGATTCTGTGGGCAGGAAATTATCGATAGGCATCTTTTCGGTGGGAAATGCGCAAGATGAGAACGGTATCATGGCGGAGGGTGAAAATAACCCGGTACGGTCCGATCCGATATTTTCGCAGGCCCTTAAACTTACCTGTCAGCAGGGGGACCTTATCGGCTTTTTCAATGAGTTCGGATTCGATTTTTTCGAGAATCAGTTTCGCATCCGCTTTATCGATTTGTTTCAGATCTCGTTGCACCGAGCTTTTAAAGGCGATTTTATAGGCCAAGATTGTTCCTCATTTCATCCATCGAAATGACTGCATCCGAAGAATCGTGCGAACGATCCAATGCGATCTGTAAATCGGCCTGTTCTTTGAGATAAGACTCGATCGCTTTTTGCACGTGGAAAGATTTGGATCGTTCGGTTTCACTGGCGATCCTGTCCAGTTCAGCTGCCAGCTCTTCCGGCAATCTCAGTGAAAGGGTAACACTCATAATAATTTTCTCCCAATATGTTGCAATGTATTACAATGTATTGCTTTGTACGAAATGAAGCAAGTACTTTCTAAAGGCGAACATCATTCTGATTGTTACCACATAACAATCGTGTTGAGCGCATGGCCATGATCGCGTTGTTTTATACCCAGATTCGGTGTTAACCGAATCTGGGTATGACTATGAGCGTCTTGTCAAGGGCTGCGAAAAGCAATTGGAACAGAAGATGGATCCTATTTTGAATATTTGCGATTCCGGGATTCGTGTGGATCCTGCGGAACTCGAAAAAACTCTTACGTTGCTTGAGGAGGCCATTGATCCGGATCACAGAGAAGAAGTCGAAGTGCTCCAGAACGACACCTTTCTCTTTGCCGAGGCCGGCAGGATTCCGGTACTGGTTTCGACGCGAAATGATGTCGCTCATCAGAGTTGCAAAGAGAGCGGCTGGCCGGTCTTCCCTTTTCAAAGGATGTGGCATGATCCGGCAGCCATGCTGCTAAACGAATTGCTTTCCGCCTATGAAAGCGTAATACTGAAAGACGACAAGGTTTTTACCGCACGGCCCAATTTGTCGCAGCTTTTCATTCCAAGTTTTTTTGGCGCTACTGGAATTTGTTCAGGGAGCAGCCTGGATGATATGCCGTTTATCCATCATGTGCCGCCAAGAGATGAAATTGAAAAACGGATTGAACAGGGCATCGATATCGAATCTTCATTCATGATGGAAAAATATCGGGCTATTATAGAAAAATGGAAAGAGATCATTGCTCCATATCCACGATTAAGCCGCTGGCTGCATTTTGCCTTGCCGGACCTGCAGGGACCTTTTAATCTGTATTTCCTGCTAAGAGGAAGCGATGCCTATATCGATTTGATTGATCATCCCGATCTGGTTGATCGATTGATGAAAATACTGACGGAAATCATCGCGCAAACGGTAAACAGCCTGTCTGCTTATCTGGGAGAAACAGAAAAAGGCTATTGTTGGAACTATGGATATCCGGGATTATTCAGGAATATTGATGACAACGCCACTCTCATCTCCCGTGAACAGTACCTGCGTTTTGTCCATCCCTGGAATGTTCAGTTGATGGCCTCCTGTGGAGGAGGCATCCACCATTATTGTGGAGACGGCAGGCAGATCGCCGGGGATATCATGTCCATTCCCGGGGTTCGGGGCCTGAATTTCGGAAATCCGGAAAAGCAGGATTGGGACCTGGTCACCAGACTCAGCCGGGAAACAAATACGGTGCTGCTTTGGGATCGGCTGATACCGTCCGCTGACTTGAAAAAATTGCCTGCTCAGGGGCTTATTGTCAAAGCCATCGTTCCGGATATCGAGACAGGACGCAGCTATATGAAAGATCTGGGCAGGACGCCATGAACAGGACGGATCAGGCCTATACCGTTTTGATATGATTATCAACGCTGCCGTTGGTTCAGCCCGGGAAGAGGTGTGGGAATAACGATTGGCAGACGTCGCAAATAGCCGTATCGCATTCTGTAACAGGAAAACTTAAAAAGGTAGCAATCATGATTGCCGAAGAATTTTCATGCCTGGAATACTGGCGGAAGCGATATCTGGAACAAGATCCCAAAATGGCCTTCCGCGGGGAAGATATTGAATCCTACCATAAATGGAAATCGGTTTTCAGCAAAAAATTCGTTGAATGCCTGGGGAGAATCCCTGCAAGTGAAACATCGTTGGATATTAAAATAGTTGAGGAAATCGATTTCCCGGGTTATACGAGAAAAAAGGTAATCTATCAGGCTGACGCGTACTCAAAAATTCCCGCGTATTTATTGATTCCCAAAAATCGGCCATTCCCTGCTCCGGCTGTAATTTGTCCTCACGGCCACGGCCGGGGCAAGGTTGACCCTGCCGGCATCATCGAACACAAACGCGATAAAGCTCACTTTGCCAAATACAACTATGATTATGCGGTGCAATTCGCTAAACGGGGATTCGTCACCCTGGCTCCTGATTCAAGATGCTTTGGTGAGAGAGTGGATGACCCGAACGAAGTGTATGGAAGAATGAATATAGAAGAAGGAGTGCACTGGTGCGACATCAATTTTATTATGGGAATGCTCCTGGGTTATAATCTGCTCACTCTGCACATCTTTGATATCGGGCGCGGTATTGATTTTCTGCAAACCCTGAAAGAGGTTGATGCCGATCGAATTGGTTGTGTTGGATTATCTCAGGGAGGAACAACCGCTCTGTTCAGCGGGGCCTTTCATTCCCGAATCAAAGTTGTGGGTATAAGCGGTTACTTGAACTCTTGGAAGGTTTTTCCACTGGCGACGGGGCAAATCTGCGGTTCGCAAATCATACCCGGGCTGCTGGAGTTTGGCGATCACCCGGAGGTGGCAGGTTTAATCGCTCCCAAACCCTTATTCCTCGAATTCGGCATTCGCGACCCGCTTTTCCCTATCGAAGCATCACGGAAAACATACCTGAAGGTCAAGAGGATGTATTCCATTTTAAAATCAGACGATTGTCTGGAGGTTGAGGAATTCGACGGTCTGCATGCGTTCAAGGGGAACAGGATATTTGTTTTCTTTGAAAAGTGGCTCTAGCCCAAGTTCACCTGAATAAATTTAATTCAAAATGCGAATTAAAAAGATGAAAGTTCTTACTTGTGATCAGCCTTATCCCGTCGATATCGTTCTCCATCCAACATGGTGGCATCGGCATGTGGGAATTTCTTTTGACCGGGATTTTTTCTATCACCCAAAACTGCGGGTGGAAATGGAAAAAGCCATGGAGATGGCCCTCTATGAACGTTGGGGTAGGTTTGGTCTGGGGAAAGACAGGAACCGGGATCTTCCCTGGATTGGTCCGGTTCACCTGGCCGCTGGTTATCTCCTTTCTGAAATGTTGGGCTGCCGGGTAGAATTCCAGGAAAATAACGCTCCGCAGGTTATTTGCGCAGAGGGAGATCATCCGCCCGTTTCGATAGAAAGCGCTTTTGTCTCGGCAGCATGGAAAGAGATTGAAAATCTGCGAGAAGCGCTTTTTTCACGATTCGCTTATGTAACAGGAGACCTGAATTGGGGCGGACTTTTGAACATCGCTCTGGATCTTGAAGGGCAGAATCTTTTTATCCAATTTTTCGATCATCCTCAGCAGATAAAATTGTTCTTCAGACAGATATCCCAGGTGATGGAAGCGTTTTTATCTGTTGTCGTGGGCTGGACCGGCACCTCTTCCCTTACCACGAACCGCAGTATCGCCTCCCTGAACCAACCGGTCTATCTGCATTCGGAATGCTCGCATACCATGATCAGCGTGGATGATTATGAGCTCTTTTTGCAGCCCTTTGACCGGGAATGGAGCGGTCGATTTCAGCCATATGGCATCCATTACTGCGGCAAGGACCCCCAGCGTTTTGCGCAAAGCTGGTCAAACTTGCAGCGGCTGGCCTTTCTGGATGTCGGTGCAGGGGGAGATCCCGCTTTATTGCGAAAGTATCTTCCTGATACATTTCTAAACCTCAGGCTTGATCCGGCAGTACTGGTTAGACAGAGTCGTGCAGAAATCGAGGAAACCATGCGATCCTTGGCTGCAGCATCAGGGGATCCCCTGCGCACCGGGTTCTGCTGTATCAACCTGGACGATACGGTTACGGAAGATCAGGTGGCTGCCATTTTTGAGACGGCGCAAAAATTAAGAGAGGAAAAGTGCAGATGCCAGACCGGAATTAATCGATGAATTGCCAATTAAACGACACTATATAGATATTAGATATGCTCATGAGGCAATTATTTGGAATATCAAACGACAGAATTATAACAAAAGCCAAATTACCAACATCATAAATCATCCATACTATATATAGATGACGACTAGAAATGTAAATACAGCCAGAAAACTTGCTGAATTGTGTCATGAATCCAGGTAAATCAGTGGTGTCCCGTCTGATGAAGGGACACCTTTGTCAGTAAATATAAAATGAAAAGTTCGCCTAACAACTGCTTCAACCGAACAACGCTAGGTCACAATGATGTGCTGTCGCTTCGCTCTGCACAAACTGCGCCATGTACGCGTCACCGGTTGAGTAAATATTATATAAAAAACTATTTATAATTGAGGCGTGACCGAATGCAAATTCGCCCGAGGTAAAAAAAGGTCATTAAATGAATAATGACCTTTTTACCTGGCGGGGCCGATCGGAGCGCAGCGGAGATCCCGACTTGTCGGGATCCCGCCTTGCGGGACGACTTTCCCGACAAGTCGGGATGTGCTAACCAACTGCAGGTCCTTTTGAGGAAATAATTTTAATCAAATACTCTTTATTTTTGTTCGATTTGAGCTCGAGCTCCCGTCTACATGCCAACGACCTCGATGCACAAGCTTCAGAATAAATCAATTTCCATGGGCCCTTGTTTCGAGTTGACGAACATCGATTCGTATTGTGGCGCTCGATGCGAGCATCGAGATCAGCTGTTTGGCCAATATACAACCGATCTTTTGGATTTTGTAAAATATAGACAAAATACATAAACCATCCCGCCAAAAAAAAAGGGTTACAGAATTTCTTTTGTAACCCTCATTCATGCGGGGCCGACGGGGCTCGAACCCGCGACCTCTGGCTTGACAGGCCAGATCAAAGCATAATAAATCGTCTTAAGTCTAATAATTATAAGGTATATTTCAAGATAGGGGGCTAAAAGGGGGTTATTTTTCTACTGTGAAGATGGTGACAAAACTCCTTTTTCACTAAGAATTCACTCTCTCCAATTCTATTGCCTATAAAAGATTCGTCTGCAGCATATTTTATCGTTATCGTCTTGCTTAATTTCTATCGATAAATTTGTGCCAATTTAATCAATATCTTCTATATATGCGTATTCCGGGCCAAACCTGCCACTGATTCCGGCTCAAACCTGCCACCCATTC
>ERZ795059.304-NODE-304-length-67554-cov-9.570794_pt1 | contig 67554 bp, 61 predicted proteins | sample MGYA00375143_ERZ795059 | MGnify/ENA primary metagenome ERZ795059 (study PRJEB30188, sample SAMN05720168) | activated sludge metagenome | isolation source: Anaerobic digester | place: USA | collected 2015-01-07 ... | reverse complement strand
TTCAATGGTCCTTTAATATCATGCGAAACCAGACTGATAATTTGCTCTTTCTCACGCGTTAAAGGACCATTGAATCGTGTTTTTGCCTTGGTGCAGCTTATCCAAATGGAGGGTGATAATTTGACTGATGATCAGGTAAGTTACCTTTCAAAAATGCATCTCGTTGTTGCCGATGGTTTAGGTATGATTCGTAATCTTGTTGATTATAGAAACCTGGTATACAAACGAACAGTGATTATTCCTGAAGAAATGGATCTTGCCCTGGTTATCCGGCCTGTGGCACAACACTATTTTACCTTAGCCTCTAAAAAGAATATTCAACTTTTTTTTGAATCACCCTCTTCTCTGATGATTCAATCCGATAATCATTGTGTGGTTCGATCAGTAGAAAATCTAATATCAAATGCTGTTAAATTTTCGGCCGAAGGCAAGAAAGTATTTGTAACGCTGACAAGTAAGCCGGATGGAGCATCTATCTCGGTTAGGGATGAAGCAAGAGGTTTTACGAAGGACGATCAGACAAAAATGTTTGGCAAGTTTCAAAAACTCTCAGCCTTACCTACTTCTGGCGAAAGTGCTACGGGTTTAGGATTGCTTATTGTAAAACTGATGCTGGATAAGATTAAAGGGAATTTGCAATATGTAACAACAGAAGGTGTTGGTAGTGTGTTTACAATGAACCTTCCACTTCGAATCAGCTGAACAAATAGTAATCGTCTTCTTTTCCTTCTAAAATGGCAATGAGCGAATCAAGTACATGCTCATCTTTAATGACGTAATCGCGAATACCTTGTTTGATAAAATTTAATACCATGTTGCCATCTTCAATGGCGCTCATAATAATGTATTTGTTTTCATCCTTCAATTGTGATTGCAGCACCTTATAAAGTTCTACTCCATCCATTCCCGGGAGTTTGTAATCGACAATCAGAGCATCGGGCAACGTTTTCTGAGCTACTGCCAAACACTTCTCCGCGGATGAAAACCAGGTAATGATGTGTTGAGAATTTTGACTTACGGCCTTCTGTATAAACTCCGCGTAAATGAAATCGTCCTCAACAAGGTAGATGATCATGATAATTCAAGTTTCGGTATTGCAATATACTATGTTGGGCATTTTGCAATGCGCTATTTTAAAATGTTTTTTCAAACAGATTGCCACTCGTATAACAATGCACAGAATTTTCTTTCCGAATGTAGTAGCTTCCTTTCTAAATCTTTCCGAATGAAAACTTACTTCCTTTTTCTAATTGTGGCAATCTTAAGCGTTCAATGCACTTTGCCCGCTAAACAATCCACGAAAGTGAAATTCACAATTTCCTTCACAAAAGAAATGATCGAGTCGGCACAAGACGGAAGGTTGCTTCTATTATTGGCAACGAATGAAAAAACAGAACCCCGCTTTCAAATTAGTAATGGACTGTCAGCGCAATTGGTCTTTGGTATCGATGTAGAGGATATGAAGCCTGGTGAGGAAATTTCTTTCGATGAATCTGCTTTTGGTTTCCCGAAACAAAGCATCAGTGATATCCCGGAAGGCGAGTATTTTATTCAGGCCTTAATCAATCGATATGAAACATTCAACTTAAAAACCGGACATACTGTAAAACTTCCTCCTGATCAGGGAGAAGGACAACAATGGCACAGCAAGCCCGGAAATTTTTACAGCAAACCAATCAAAATAAATATTGACCCAACTAAGGAGCAAGAAGTTAGCCTGGTAATGGATCAGAAGATTCCGCCTGTGGAAGAACCGAAGGATACGAAGTACATTAAGCATATTAAAATTCAAAGCAAATTGCTTACGGAGTTTTGGGGGAAACCGATGTTTCTCGGAGCACACGTCTTAATACCTGAGGGGTTTTATGAACACAAGGAAGCGCACTATCCTCTCATGATTTTCCATGGACATTTTCCAGATGACTTTGGAGGATTTAGTGAAACACCTCCTGATGCCACTATGGATACAACGGATTATACAGAACGCTTTGGAATTTATGGCTACAAGAAATTCGAAGCGCAAGAGGCCTACAATTTCTATAAGCAATGGACAAGCAAGAATTTTCCACGCTTTTTAATAATTGAAATCCAACATGCTAATCCGTATTATGATGATTCGTATGCTGTAAACTCTGCAAACCTTGGCCCTTACGGTGATGCCATCATGCAAGAACTGGTTCCGGAAATTGAAAAACAGTTTCGTGGGATTGGTGAAGGATGGGCTCGCTTTACCTATGGTGGATCAACCGGAGGATGGGAGGCACTCGCGGTTCAAATGTTTTATCCGGATGAATTTAACGGATGCTTTGCGGCCTGTCCTGACCCCGTTGATTTTCGTGCCTATAGTTTAGTTGATTTGTACAAAGACAAGAATGCATATTATTATGATAGTGAGTTTAAGAAACTGCCACGACCGGCACACCGAAATTATTTAGGACAAATTCAATCGACTGTTGAAGAAGATAATCATTATGAATTAGCACTTGGAACCAAAAGCCGCTCCGGACAACAATGGGATATTTGGGAAGCCGTGTATTCACCGCAAGGTGAGGATGGATATCCGAAACGAATTTTTGATAAAGTAACGGGCGACATTGATCCGACAGTTGCAAATTACTGGAAAGAGAATTATGATTTGCGTTACATACTCGAACGCGATTGGAAAACATTAGGACCAAAGCTTGAGGGTAAAATCCATATCTATTGTGGTGATATGGATAACTACTACCTCAACAATGCTGTTTATTTAATGGAAGATTTTCTAAAGAAAACCAACACTCCGTTTTACAAAGGTGAAGTTGATTATGGTGATCGCGCAGAGCATTGCTGGAATGGTGATCATGAAAATCCGAATTACATTTCGCGCTTGCGATATAATACGATGTACTTACCTAGGATTTTAAAACGAATTCAGGAGAGTGCGCCTGAGAATGCAGATGTTAAGAGTTGGAGGTACTAGAACAAAGTTCAAGGTTCCTGATTCAAAGTTCCAGGTTTAAGGTTGAGCGTATCATTTCTTGATATAGTTCGTCTTCGGGTCTGGTGTCTTTTAGTATTTCATCGTAAGTCATTCCTTTGACGTCCATTAAGTATTCGATCATCAATCGGCCTTTGTAGTAGACGGATGGCATGAAGTGTTCTTCACTTACCTCTACCATTCCATTCTTCGATTTACTTTCTAATTCAATGAATCTTTTGATTTCATTCGATAAGCTATAATCCTTGCCTTTTAATTTCGCTTGCCGCGATATGTATTCAGGGTAGCCTTCTAATTTCCAGTATGGTGGGTGATTAAATTGATTCATATTCCAAAGGCCAAGTCGGTTGGTCTGAAGACAATGCCCCATTTCGTGTGCTAAGATCTCGGTTAAATTCATCTTACTTATTGGACCAACAGCCCGATTGGTTTTAAAGTCGACCGTAACTTTGAAAACAATATTTCCGGCAGTTGCTCTTGCTGCTGCACCTTTGCCTTGCAGATCTTCTATTTTGTTGAAGATGGTTTCCGAGCTAAAGAAAATTTCATATCGATAATTCGAGTCGTGGAGTTCGCTGTGTTCAATGAGTTTGTAAGCGTTGTCTAAAATTGGTTGAACACTCTTATCCATTTCAGTATCTGAATACACTCTAAATTTCTCGTGCTCATACGCGTGAGCGAACAAGGGTTGTGGAAAAAGCATGATGGTTACTAAGCCGGAGAGCAGCACAAGAATTGTTAATGCGGTAAAGCCAATCGTTCTTTTGATCATCTTTTTCATAACGCAGATTATTTAGCGTGGAATAACAACAAAGGGAATATTCATTTGTTAATGCTTGGCCTGAATAATTACAGATGATCTGATGCTTGGTAATTTCGTGATGCAAATTCGGTGAATGCCGGATGCTGAGTTGCAATTGGTATCGGACGAAGAGGCTAACAGAAGGATTTAGCTTTATATGCTTATCCCAAAAAGGCCGGTATAAAAGCAGGTAATAGCGGCTACTGCTATCCCGACTATCAATACTATTTTTTTATTCCGTAACATATTCACTTCTGGTTGTATATCCATCAGACAACAAAAGTAGAGAAGAGGTTGCTTGGTGTAAAAAAATAGTTGCTGAAGTGATGGAAATGCGGTGTCTCAAATGAAACTGTATTGGAGAAGACTACTCATTGTCTTCGTTATTTTAAATACCCCTAAAGTGGGATCTGTTGTTACCCAAGCACATCGCGTAATACCTGAACGGATTTTACTTCTCCCAGATTTTCAACATGATCGGCATAGAAACTCAACAACAGATCAAGGACTTTTCTTCGCAGTACATTCGACATCGGAATGATTGCTGAATACTCGCACGATAGTAGTTGATCGACTATCATTTCGGTTTCGATATCAGCAGATCTTCCTCCTACCACTTCGTTTACATTATGAGCACCAAAGCCAAGGAAACGACTCAGCTTTAACATAAAGATTAAATGATAATTTTCTATGCCGGTTGAATTGCTATCCAGTGCGATTAAGGATTGCACCATAAAATCACTTAACTCCTGCGCATGACTTTCTTCTTTCACAGTCTTGTTCATGATTTCATTAATGAACATGGCAACTGCTGATTTTCTTACATCCTGATAAAGTGTTTGATACGGATGAAAGCATTTTATTTCTTTTATGCGATTGATGTTTGCATGTTCACGATAATACACCACCATATCGAGTAAGGTAAGGGGCTGAAACAATGCAATTTTACTTTTAGATGATTTGGTCCGAATGCCATTCACAATATAGGCTTGCAAACCGAAGAGTTCGGTGAACACGTTTACAATGATGGAGGTCTCACCATATTTTGTAAACCTGAAAACGATGCCTCGGGTTTTGTGTAGCATTCGCAGCTGTTTATTTTTATTCGATCACTGCAATCTTTCCAACGGCACTCTCTGCTCCATCTTCTGTTGCACTGAAAACGATGTACATTCCGGTTGCTGCATGATTACCATTGTAGTCGCGAACATTCCATGTTGCTGTTCCACCATTCGCTTTTGTTTGCCAGATTAATTTTCCACTGATGTCTGTAATTTTTACAATGGCATCGTTGGCCAACCCACTAATGCCAACGGTACCAGTGAACTCTGCCGTAACAGGGTTGGGAAATATTTTAACAGATTCAAAAGCATTTGTACTCACTGTCGCATCGGAGCGATAAGAGATCACACCTTTGTCAGTAGAAATGAACACCTCTCCGGTTTTATCATCGATCTCGATTGAGCGAATTACATTGGAGAGTAGTGGACTATTTTCTGCCGTAAAATTATGAATGAGTGTTTCTCCGCTTGGATTAAAAAGCCAAACACCTCGTTCAGTGCCCATCCATTTTCTGTTTCCGCCATCAACTGCAATAGCCGTTACCTTATCATCTTTTAGTAAAAACCGATTTTCAAAAATGGGTTTGATAGCATTAACGCCAGAAGTAAATAAACGAGAGAGATCAACAAAATAAGCTACTCCTATGTCGGTGCCTACCCATACATAACCATCGCGATCCATGGCAATGGAATGAACATTCTTGCTGGGCAATCCTCCTGAACCCGCGACATCCGTAAGGTACGCTGATGTATTTTCTTCTTTATTAAATACAACTATCCCTCCTCCCTGATTTGGATTGGCAAGCATCCACACTTGATCGTAAACATCGATCGCTAATTCAGTCGGGTATCGTGATGCAATGGATGCAAAAGAAAATGACACCCATGTATTATCGGATTTTAAAAGATGGAGTGGTGTACTTGCACCATAGTTTGCAACCCATAATCCTTCTGGTGAAAATTCAATTGCCGTGATGTTTACAAATCTTCCGGGAGGATTTAAGTTTATCAACGGACTGTTGCTTTCATCATATCGAACAATTGCCCCCTGACTGTTTCGTGATTCAACACCATACCCAAAAGATGAGGTAAAGGTAAATTCATCATTGCTGGAAAAATCGATGTCTGTTAAATCTTTCATCGATGAAGATTGTATACTCCAAATGCCTGCATAAAGTAAATCGTAAGCGCTATTTTTATTTAATGGCACATAGGTAGAGGAGTGTCCATCACCAACTCCAAGCATTGTTTTGGCATGATACTTTAATCGGGACGTTTCAGTATTGACGGGCCCATTTGGTAAATAGCTTGCAAAGCTTCCCGTTGTGTTGGAAACTAATCCATGCTCCTCATCACCCACCCAGAGCTTTCCAGTGCCACCTTCCAGTGCCATGTATGGAGATGAAATTGAAGTCGATACAATTTGCGTAAGGGTATTTGAGTTTGATAATTCCCAAAGTTCGGTGGTAGTGGCAATCAGTATATCGTTGGCAGATGCATTTAGAGAGTGAAAGGGAATTCCTTGCAGAAAGGATTCCTGAACCCAATCAGCTCCAGTAAAATGATAAATGCCTGAAGAATTAATAGCGGCATATACTTTCGATTGATTTGCCGCAACCGACTGAATGCTTCCACCGAATACTCCGGTATCGAAACGCGTCCATTTATTAAAGTCAAGCAAATTGTCATTTAGTTTTCCGGCCAACACACCAGCTTCAGTGGCCAGAAAAATACTGTCGTTTAAAAATGTGCTTTGAAAAATTTTAATTGTTCCTCCTGAATCTCCCAAATCACGCCACGCCTCTTTTACTTCCTGTTTGTTGATGTCGAAAACCACAACACCATAATCGGTCGATAGGTAGGCATAAGAGTTTTGAAATGTAATGTGATTAATTCGTTTTGAACCACTAATGGTTTCAGAATTTTTCAGACGATCAAAATTGGTTATGATGTTTCCCAGGAGAATGTCAAGATTACCATCTTCGTACGCAATCAATACTTTTTTTGTTATAGGATCGGCACTGATATAGGTAATGCCCGTTGAACTGAGTCCGTCAAGTTTTGAATATCCTGTTAAACTATTATCCTTCAGACTAAAAACCATCACGCCATTTTCGGCAGCACCATAAATGTTTTGGTCTGTTACAGCAACACTGTGAATAGATTGAAATGATATGTGTGCTCGCCACGTGCCGATCGGAATATTTTCCTGAGCAGATGCAACACCAAAAACGGATGTGGAAAGAACAAACCCATAAAGTAGATAATGGATACAATGGTTTATAGAACTCATCATTTTATAAGAAAACAATCTGCACATTGAATAATCGATCATTGACAATTAAAATTATTTTTCACGATTCTTCATTCCATCCTGAAACGCTTTTCGGCCGCGCGCTTCGTATTCATTTTTTTCGCCCAACATAACTTGTTGTTCGTGTTCGCTTAATCGGAAAGAGAACGAAGCAAGCTCACCGGTTTGTGCACAGATCGCATGAACTTTTGTAACAAATTCTGCGACTGCTAAAAGATTAGGCATCGGACCAAACGGTTTACCTTCATAATCCATATCAAGACCAGCCACAATTACCCGCTTACCTTGATTGGCTAAGGTATTACAAATCTCTACAATGGTCTGATCAAAAAACTGAGCCTCATCAATACCCACTACATCGCAATCGCCCGCCAAAAGCAGAATGTCATTTGCAAAGTTAACAGGGGTAGAGCGAATGGAACTTTCATTATGCGAAACCACACGCTCGTCATGGTATCGCTTATCGATTGCCGGTTTAAATATTTCTACCTTTTGTTTGGCAATGAGTGCACGATTAAGCCTGCGAATAAGTTCTTCCGTCTTTCCCGAAAACATGCAGCCGCTAATCACTTCAATCCAGCCTGCCCGACCGGATGAAGGTTTGCCCCCAAGATTTGGCTCAATAAACATGGGCTAAAAATAAGAGACTTTATCCAATGCACATTAGTTTTAGTTTAAAGTAATGTCACGATCGGTAGAAGCGGCAATTCAATGGAGGTCATGTATATTGAAGATGCTTCAATTTGCAATCTTCAGGAACGGAAATAACAACATCGTCTAACACAATGGCCTGACATGCCAGACGTTCATTCTCTTGAAGGAGGTTTTGTTTTCGATACCGTTCTTCAGCAGGCGTTAAGGGCGTAAAGTTATCCATGCCATCAATGATCTTAAACCTACAGGTAACACAGCGGCCCTTCCCTCCACAATCCTGCATCCAATCGAGTGAATGGAGGCCGAATTGAACCAGTGCTGGTTTGGAAAAATAACGAATATCAATTTCCGTATTGTGCAGATTTTGAATGATAATTTTTGCCATGGTTTGTGTGTTTACCTTTGATCATAAACTGTGCGCATTAATGAATATACATTAACTTTAGGCGAACAATAGCATCTTAATTTGATTTTACCACATGGACGAAAAGATTAGTCTTGAAGCAATTGCCCTCTATGCCGATGCCTATGCTGACAAGGTATTGAAAAACTTTTTTGCTTCGAAAGATAAGATTACCGGTAAAGAGATTTTGTCACTCTGCAATGTGCAGCAGGCGAACCTCTTTATTATCCGTGAATTGTTTAGAACCTGGAAAGAAGACACCCGGAAATTTAAAAGCCCCTATTTTGATTTTGAACAAGCTGATGTAAAAGAAGCGCTCGAAAATTTTATGGGAGTACTTTCCAATAATATTTCGATTGATCAACCCCATTTTGCTCCATTGCTAAAGAAGGCAGTAAGTCAGTCATTATTGGTCATCTTCGATCCGTACGATTTCTTTTCGATAATTGTAACCGGAAAAAATAATAAGCTTGAAGTTGCGCCCTTTCGGGAAGAGATAAAATATTTAAAGATAAACAAAGCTCCGCTTGAGCGGATGTTGGAAAAGCTGGATGAGAAAGGGGTAAAAGAAATTTCGGGCAATGAAGCCTTTGCCATTTTAGATCAGATACTGGAAGAAGTAAATTTCAATCCGGAAGATGTTGAAGAATACATCGAAAAGTTTTCTTCAGTCGTGCCGCTTGAGCCCAATCGTTTTTATGTTTCAAAGGAAATTGAAAATCAGGTAATTCCAGAACCCGTATCTGTTCCGGAAGCAAAAGTGGTAAAGGCTCCGGAAATAAAAGTAAAAGTGGAAGAGCCTGTCATTGTTCATACACCACCACTAGTTACTGCAAAATCAGAACCCGTAGTAGCGCAACCCGCTAAACAAACAACTCCCACCATTAACGAAACGCTAAGTCGTGAACCACGACCAAGCATCGTTGATAAATTTCAAAAGATTGGTAAGATAAAAGACAGCCTGACTATCAATCAGAAATTCATGTTCACCAAGGTATTGTTTCATGGCGACTTTGAATTATTTAGCAAAGCGATCGATCACTTAGATCGTCAGGATAATATGAAAGCAGCCCTTCGGTACATTGATGATGAACACGCCTCTTCATGGGATCGCGACAGCGAAGAGTTCCATGAATTTATGGAGTTAGTGGAGAAGAGGTTTGTTTAATTTTTTTAGCTGCAGAGTAAGAACTGTTCTCAAAGAAATAATATCTGCGTGCAGTTGCAGAATCTCTTTTATAATACATCATAGTTTAGATTGATACAGACCTTACTTATTCACTCTGATTCCAATAGACTGAAAGGATTTTCCGTGGATAAGTAGATTGAGGTCTTTTTGAGTCTTCATAATTTCATTTAAGGGTAGACTCAATTCAGTGTGGTAGATTTTATAGATCAACTCCCATTCTTCTTTATCCATAAAACCATCGGAGTTAGCAATAACACTTAACCAGGCCAGGCAACGGATTTGCTTTGTTTTATCAAGCTTTTTTAAACCGGCAATGCACTCTGAAAGCAGTGTCTTGTTATCTTTTGTTTTAAGTGTCTCCATCTGAGCGTTAAAGGTAGCCTCAGCAATACCTTCTATCTTAAGCATCTCTTTGCCAAACGCCAATTCCTTTTCGTTTACACTATTATCCGCTAATATAAGTAAGTGATAAAGGCCCGTGAGAGTTGATTTATAGTCCATGTTGGCGTTAAGAATCGTGCTACTTATTGGAGGAGGGTATGGGCACAAAAATATATAAAAACAAGTGAACAAAAATTCTACTGGCTTCTTTCGCTCAATCTTTTTTAGTATCCGATTTTATCTTGTCCATATTCTTGCGAATATTTTCTTTTACCGCTTTGGGTAGGTAACGCTTTTTCCCTGGGCGCGGACAATCCCACTCTGCAAGTGATACATTTTGAACCGTTGTGCGGGAATCTCTAAATAGCTTGCCTTGCTCAGCACTGGGTTCTTCCTGATTTGCTCTGGCTGTAAAAGAATTTGATTTATAATGTGAACGAAGTTTTGCCTCTTTAACTCTTGGGCACGGAATTTTGCCGATCTGGCAAGACGAACAGATAAACAGCAATAGAACAATCCAAAAAAACAGAGCCTTCATAATGATCGTGTATTAAGTGAACGACTTTTTTGAAGATTAAGAACCTACAGGGTAGGGAGGAAATCTGATTTTGAAGTTAGTATTATTCTGTATAAGAAGAGCATCGAAAGTGAATTATTGCGCTTTGGAGCGATACATTGGTTCAAGAATGAAGTCCAGATTTTATTGTGCGGTGATAATTAGCATGTTCTTGAAGGTTTAACAATTACCTTTGGCTTTATTATTTGATTATGAAGGATTTTAAGAAATACTATATCATCCCCGCTCAGCCCGAAGAGGTCTATCTGGCACTTACCCTTTCTGCAACCATTCAATTGTGGTCGGGTGATTATGCTGAGATGTCGGCAGTGCCCGGAACAGAATTTTCGTTGTGGGATGGAAGCATTGTTGGGAAAAATCTGGAGTTTGAAACCAGTAAGAAAATTGTGCAGGAGTGGTACTTCGGTGATGAAGTCGGGAAGGATAATAAATCAATTGTCACCATTAAACTCCATGCTGATGCGCAAGGCACTTCCGTGGAATTAAAGCACATTAATATTCCAGATGATGACTATGATGATATTGTTGATGGCTGGAATACCATATACTTCGGCTCACTGCGTGAGTTTTATGAGTAATCATCTTTTCGCATAAAACCTTTCAGCCAAAAGACGATTAATCTATTAACTCTTCTTCAGAAATTCTGTTTAAGCACAATGCTTGAACCATTGATGCGACAGTCTATTTCACTTGCATCATCCATAAGTTTTATGATCTTAACAATAGTACCACGTTTCAGATTGATTGATGATCCCTTCACGTTTAAATCTTTGATTAAGGTAACTGAATCGTCATCGTTCAGGATGTTGCCGTTGTAACCTTTACTTCCATGCTCTTTTCTTTGAGATCAAAAGGTAATTAAAACCTGCATTGCCGTTCTGAAAATTAGTTGGATATTGAGTGTTCGGGGTTGCGGGTAACTCTACTAACCTTTTTCTAAATTTCTATTTGACCATTTTTCATCCTTGTCGTATCACTTTTAGCCAATAGCTAAATGCAATATTCAGAAGAATTGAATTTGATTAAATGTGCTCAGGGAGGTGATAGTCATGCCTTTCGGAAATTAGTTGAAATGCATCAGCCCTTTGCCTATTCAGTTGCGTTTCGATTTACCGGAAATGCACCAGAGGCTGAAGACATTATTCAGGAAGTCTTCATAAAACTGTGGAAGAATTTAGGAAAGTATAAACAAGGTATAAAATTGACCACATGGCTATATCAGATTATTACCAATCAATGTCTTGACTATTTAAAGTCAGCAAGCAGAAAACACCAAATGAAGAATGTTGAAATAAAATTAGGAAAGCAAATTCGAGATTATACCAATCATGAACAGCAAGTTGATGATCAGGAATTGCTCCAAGTGGTTACAGGTCTCGCCAAGCAACTTACACCGAAACAGCAAACCGTTTTCGTTTTGCGGGATCTTGAGGGATTGTCTGTTGAGGAAGTGTGTGAGGTTCTTAAAATGTCTGCCGGAAAAATGAAGAGCAATTTGTACTACGCGAGGCAAAAAATCAGACAAGATTTAATACAGTATTATAAAGAATCGACTAAACAAGAATACAATGAATTGTAAGAAAGCACACAGGCAAATTCATTTGTTCACTGAGTTAACAAGCGAAGAGTATGACCAGCTTCTGAATCATATCAACGAATGCGAAGCATGTATGGAGTTGGCGGAATCAATGAAACTCATGACCAACATTGTGAACAGAATTTCGCAAGTAGAAATAAAGCCATTGAATTCTGCTCAGCTTACTGGCGATATCATGTCTGGAATTTCAAAATCAGAATTTCAGACGTTTAATGTATTGAATTGGATTTTAAGTTACCTGGATTTGAGGCAGGTGAGATTCACCATGGCAACGGTCTCAGCCATGTTGATCATTCTATTGGTAGTCGAGCAATCAAAACCAACCCAATTTCAAAGCCAATATTCTTCACAAGTTACAACCCACTCATTAAAGACAACTATTCTAGATACACAAAATTTCCAACATCAGTTACAAAATTACAAAGCAACTGAGAAGTTTAAACTATTGAACAGCTGTAGGAATCCTTTTAATGAATCACGTTATACAGCAGCATGCTTACGTGAGAAAAATGAACGATTTAAAACCATTTGATAAACAAAACGAACCCAAAATGAAATTCAAATTGATATCAGCAATAGTGATTGGAGTAGTGATTCTATCATCGTGCGAAAATCCAATGACCTTCGAAACCAAAGTGTATGAAGACGGAACTTTTGACAAGACCATTATTTTTGAAAAGAATGATTCTTCCATTATTCACCAAAACATGTTTGGTATAAATGAAGATCACGGATGGTCGACAATCGTTACCAAATTGCAAAAGGAAACTAAGGAAAAATCCGAACAGAAGAACTGGATTGCATTTAGTAAGCACTTCTCATCCATTGATGAAATGAATTCTGAATTAAATACTTCATCCGATTCGCTCTTTCATATTAAATCTACTTTCAAGAAAAAGTTTAGGTGGTTCTATACTTATATTGAATACACTGAAACCTTTGCGCCAATCAATCGATTCAAGATGCTTTCTATATCGGATTATCTGACAAAAGAAGATTATCAGTTTATAAATAGACTCCCCCATGAAGGTAGCAGCATATCCAAAGCCGATAGCCTTTTCTTACAAATGTTAAATGTTAAAATCATGGATGAGTATGTGAACATGGCAATCTTTAATGAAGAGTATGATATTCTAACAAAGGTGATGCAAAGAAGTAGGATGGATAAGAAATGGTATGATACGCTTGCAAAGAAAAGAGAGCTGATGTTTAGTATAATTGATGATATCAAGGGCGATGGTGATCTTGCCATGGAGATGGCCGATACACTGCAAATTCCTTTACCGCGGGATCAGGCAATGAAGGATACGAAGGAACTTTCACGTGATCTTAATAGCAGAATGAGTTTTATGAGCTTTGCTAAAGATGGAAAATACAAGAACAGTATTGATATGCCCTGGCAGGTAATTGAAACAAATGCAGATTCAGTTTCCGGAAATAAATTATTCTGGCGACCGGCTTCTGTTAAGTTTTTAGTGACGGATTATGTCATGTATAGTAGATCCAGAAAACCGAATCTTTGGGCAGTCCTAATCTCTGGAGCCTTTATCCTGATTACCTTATTTGTTATTCTAAGAAAGCGGATGACGAGTTGAAGAGAGGTAACGAGAAAGTTTTATTCTTCACACTTCGATTGGTTAGTTTCAAGAAGCAAATTAATGTTAGGAGTGCACTTCTAACTTTTGCTATCTTTAAAAATTAATCAAACCATAGAATGAAACGCTTCAGCAAAGGTATTTTCCTGCCACTCTTGTGGATATTCACAACTCTAATCTTCATGGGTTGTGAACAAAAAACAACCGATAAAAGAATCAAACAAATTGATCCTGCAAAGACAGCCTCTATGGCAAAGTCAATTGAGGCAGCGGTTACACCTCAATTGGCAGAAGGACTTACTTTGAAATTGTGGGGAGTTGATTCTTTAGTGGCCGATCCGGTTTCCATTGACATTGACGATCAGGGGAGAATTTATTATACACGAACCAATCGCCAAAAAAATTCTGAGTTTGATATTCGCGGTCATCAGGATTGGGAAATTGAATCGATTCAACTTCAGAACATTGAAGAGAAACGGGCTTTCCTTCATCGAATACTATCACCTGAGAACAGCAAGAAAAATGAATGGCTAGCGGATTTAAATGGCGATGGCTCCCACGATTGGAAAGACATGACGGTTCAGAAAGAACATGTATATAGAGTAGAAGATACTTCAGGCGATGGCGTGGCTGACCAGTCTCAGATGGTGGTAGAGGATTTTTATGATGAAGTGACGGATGCCATGGGTGGAATTTTAAAACACGGAAATGATTTGTTTGTGAACATTGGTCCCGATATGTGGCGTATCGAAGAAAATAAAGAAGGACTGATGGAAAAGAAAACTTCGATTTCGCATGGCTATGGAATTCACATCGGATTTGGCGGCCATGGCATGTCAGGTATTGAAGTGGGGCCAGAAGGAAAAATTTATTGGCAGATTGGCGACATCGGATTTAATGGTGTTGATCCCGATGGACAAAAATGGGAGCATCCAAACAGCGGTGTAATTGTTCGATCAAATCCTGATGGGAGTGACTTCGAAGTATTTTCTTATGGAAATAGAAATACACATGAGTTTGTCTTTGATGAATATGGAAATTTAATCAGCGAAGACAATGATGGAGATCATCCGGGAGAAAGCGAACGGATTGTATATGTTGTGAACGGTGCTGACATTGGGTGGAGAACCAATTGGCAGTTTGGAAAATATCGCGATCCGGATAACAATACCTATAAGGTGTGGATGGATGAGAAAATGTACATACCACGTTTCGAGGGGCAAGCGGCTTACATCTTACCAACTATTAAGAATTTTGTGAACGGACCAACCGGAATGTTATATAATCCGGGCACAGCATTAAGTGCAGAATACAAAAACACATTTTTTATTGGAGAGTTTGTAGGCAATCCAACACAATCGGGCATTAGCTCTTTCAAGCTAAAACCAAAAGGGGCTTCGTTTGAATTTACCGAATCAAAGAAATTAATGTACGGTGTACTCGCAACAGGTATTGACTTTGGTCCGGATGGCGCAATGTATTTAGCAGATTGGATTGAAGGATGGGATACAAAAGATCATGGTCGTATTTGGAAATTGGATGTTGAAAATCCAAATGTTGAAGAACGCAAACGCACGAAGGAATTATTGGAAGCTAACTTTTCTGACTATGATAATAATAAGGTAGGAGAACAATTAAAAAATCCTGACATGCGCGTTCGACAAAAGGCGCAATTCGAACTAGCAACGCGTGGTGATAAAGGACTGGATGTTCTTACAAAGTATAGTTTGCAAAAAGAAAATCAATTGGCAAGAGTACATGCCATCTGGGGGATAAGTCAGTTTGCGCGAAAAGATTTGAAGCATGCAAAATTGCTGTTGCCTTTGTTGTCTGATAGCGATGATGAAATTCGTGCACAAGCAGCCAAGTGGATTGGCGATGTGCGATATACAGACGCAGGCGACAAATTAATTCCACTGTTGAAAGACAATTTTAGTCGTGCGCAATTCTTCGCGGCTGAAGCATTAGGTAGAATTGCGTATGAACCGGCCATCAATCCGATTATTGAATTGATTCAAAGTAACGATGATGCTGACCAATACATTCGCCATGCAGCAAGTTTGGCATTAGCGAGAATTGGAAAACCAGAACCGATCATTGCATTATCAACAAATCAATCGCGCGCTTTGCGCATTGCGGCAGTAGTAGCTTTAAGACGATTGCAAAATCCCGGCATAAAAGTTTTTCTCAATGATGCAGATGAATTTATCGTAACCGAAACAGCAAGAGCAATCAATGATGATTTATCCATTCCAGATGCTTTACCTGCGTTGGGTGATGCATTGAAGAATTACAAGTTTATGAACGAGGCCTTTGTAAGAAGAGCCATCAGTGCAAACTTACGTGTGGGTACAGATGAGGCCATGCAAAATCTGTTAAACTATGCTCAACATGAAGGTAGCCCATTAGCAATGCGTGCTGAAGCTATTGATGCATTGAGCACTTGGGCGAAGCCATCTGTATTGGATCGTGTTGACGGAAGATATCGTGGTGTGGTTACGCGTGATCTTTCAATTGTACAAAATAAATCTGCTGATATATTGATTCAATTGTTGTCGAATAAAGAGTCGGTAGTTCGTCTCCATGCAGCAAAAGCTTCTGGAAAATTGAAGATTGAAAAAGCTTCTGCCCAATTGTTAACACGATTAAAAATGGATCCTGCTGCAGAGGTTCGTGTGGCTGCACTTAATGCACTTGCTACATTAAAAGACAAACAAATTGATGTTGCCATTAAGGTAGCGTTGGCGGATAAAGAAAAAAGTGTTCGCGTTTTAGCACTTGATTTGTTGACCGCTATGGATATTCCGAAAGAACTCATGGCTAGCCTGCTTACCGATGTGATTAACACACGCACTGTTGAAGAGAAGCAGGCTGCGATTACTACCTTAGGAACATTGCCGATACAATACACAGAAAAAACATTTGATCAATTGCTGAATAATCTGGAAGCTAAGAAACTTCCGGCAGAAGTTCAGCTAGAATTGGCGGATGCCATTGATAGTACTCGCTCAAAAGGATTGACCGATCGGTTTAAAAAATTAACGCGTAATTCTTCACCCGATTCATTAAAGGCTACCTATGCTGGTGCGTTAATGGGCGGAGATCCAAGAAAGGGTGAGCGAATTTTTTGGAGCCATCAATCCGCACAATGTATTCGGTGTCATTCATTCGATGACTATGGCGGATCAGCTGGTCCACGACTTAATGGAGTTGCCAGTCGTTTAACGCGTGAACAAATTCTTGAAGCGCTTATTGAACCAAGTGTAAGGATAGCACCCGGCTTTGGTAGCGTTTCGTTAGAATTGAAGAATGGTGAAAAGGTTAATGGAATTCTTCTGGAAGAAAAATCAGATGGATTTGTTTTAAAAATCGGTGATAAGCCTGACACGTTGATCAAAAAATCAGATGTGGTGAAGCGAACCAATTCTGCATCGAGTATGCCGCCAATGATTTATCTCTTAACAAAAAAGGAGATCAGAGATGTAGTGAGCTTCCTGGCAACACTAAATGGAGAGAAGTAAATGGATGAGCCACAGATTTACAGAATAACACCTGCATTTTAATCTGTGGCAATATATTTTAACCCTTACATCAATATGAAAACAAAAATTATCTTTTCCATTTGTCTGCTGATTGCATTCAGCTTAATGACCGGTTTTATGTATATCAAATCAACGGAAGTAAAACACATTGTGATTTTTAAGTACAAAGAGAAGACAACACCTGCTCAGATTGAAGAAGTAACGCAGGCGTTTAAAGCATTGAAAGGAAAAATCCCTGGAATTGTTTCTTTTGAATATGGTGTAAACAACAGTCCTGAAAATCTAAACAAGGGATTTACACATGCCTACCTTCTTACCTTTAAAGATGTCGCTTCACGTGATGCATACCTTCCGCATCCGGAACATAATAAGTTTGGAGAACTTCTGGGAAGATTAGATGTCCTTGAAGAACCTTTTGTTGTGGATTTTCAACTGACGGAATAGGTATTACCGTTCTTCTTCTTTGCCATCTGGATATTTAGCAAACCTGCTTTTATCTCTTGGATGAACATGCTCGTAACTCGGCCATGGCCATCCGCCAAATTGTGTTTGCTGATATTCATTCATGGCTTGCTGAATTTCGGCCTGGGTATTCATTACAAACGGTCCGTATTGTGCTACCGGTTCGCTAATGGGTTTTCCTTGAAGTAAAAGTAAAGAACTTTCTGTGTCACCATTTTTTAAGATTACCTTTTGATCAGCCAGAAGTTCAATGGCCTGATGAGTTCTAAAATTCTTTTCTGCAATCTCAATTGAAGAGCCTTCATAAAAATAAAGTGAACGATTGATGTGCGCAGGCGCAACAGGTAATTTCCATTCTGCACCCGCTTCTAATTTAATTGTCCAGATGGCTACTTCATTATTTTCATCTGCTGCCCATGAATTGGGAGCAGGATTAGGTGCCTTTACATTTTCAATTGTTCCGGCAATTACTTTTATACTTGTCGTCTTTCCGTTTTCATCTTTTGATGTGAAGGTTGGAATGGTATCGTTCCATAACATAGCGAAATGAGGTTCGGCAAACTTTTTCGCTTTTGGTAGGTTGAGCCAGATTTGGAAAAGCTCAAGTGTATTTTCTTCTTCTTTATTCAACAATGGAAACATTTCACAATGTTGTACACCCTTACCTGCTGTCATCCATTGCACATCACCAAAACCAAAACGACCCGCTGCACCGAGCGAATCAGAGTGATCGACCAATCCTTTTGTAACGACCGTTACAGTTTCAAAGCCACGATGTGGATGCGCAGGAAAGCCGGGCACGGTTTGTCCGTGGTACATGCGCCACTTTTCTGTTGGAGAAAAATCCTGGCCGATATTGCGACCTGTAAGTGATGCATCAGGCCCCATGACATCGTTTCCTTTCGGATAAAAATCTTCATGATGAACACAGAAAAGAAATGGATCTTGTGTTTGCCATGGAAAGCCTAGTGGCTTGATTGCTTTTATTGGAGAACTGCTCATAGCTGTGAAAATAATACTAATGTAGTTTGATAAACCAAAAGTGGGAGGAGAAAGTTTTCGCTGATGGTCTCTAGTTTATGTATCCGGCAATGATTTTGGTATGACGACCGTAAAGATGCTTCCTTCTCCTAGCACACTTTTTACCGAAATGGTTCCTTTAATTTTTTCTAGTGTTTCCTTTACGATGTAAAGACCTAGTCCGGAGCCATCAGATTTTTCATAGCCTTGAAAAAACATATCAAATATTTTTTCTGCATAATCGCTATGAATACCTATGCCATTGTCTCCTATTGATATAACAATATTTTCGGTATTGGCTTTCACTGTAACTTTAATAAAGGAATTGGATTTACCGGGATCAACATACTTAAATGCGTTTGATAGCAAATTTCCTAAAAGAATCTGCATTCGAATAAAGTCACTCTTTATAGTTAGATCTTCTTGAATACTTAACTCTACGCTTACTTTTTCTGCACCTGGATAGAATTGTAGGTTTTCTAGAGCATCGTTGATTAAGGTTTTGATATTCACCTCTCCAATATTTAATGGAAGTCTTGAATTGCGAGAATAGTCGGAGATGTCTTTTATAAATTTGTCCAATCGGGTTAAACGTCCTTCCATCATGGAGAGGTACGATTTTATTTCAACAGTATCGTTGGTATATTTAGTTAGATTGATCAGTCCTCTCAAGGAGCTAATGGGTGAACGCAAATCATGAGAAGTACTGTACACAAACCGATCGAGCTCTGTATTCACTTTTACCAGTTCTTCATTTTTTTGGTTCAGATCCATTTCCTTTTTTCGTAGTGAACCTTCCGAGTAGTAATTAAGCGTTACCAGGAAATAGACGACCAATACACAGGTAATGCAGGTTACTATTAAATTAGTAACAAGGTTAAAGCTTATGTATTCTGGTGGATAGACTCTTCTTGGAACAATGTGAAGGTCGAAGACAATAGAGGTAATTATTAGGAGTGTGGTGAAAGCGATCAGCACCCAGGATGTCCTTCGATGTTCAAATCCAAAACCCGCAATAGTCACTATGTAGCAGAGAATAAAAAGGAAGCCCACTCCAATTTCAATAGGCTCAAGAATGGCAAATGAAAAAACAATGATATCACCAGCGATAACCAGCAGAACTTTTGCCCAATAGTAGTATCCTTTCCGGTTTAAAATAAAGCTAAGGAAAGACAGAAGAGCTCCGCCTGATTGTAAATACCAGGAATCGAAAATTCCATTCTGTAAATCGATGAACAAATAAAGTAAGCAGATACCTATTGCAAGAAGGCTTAACTGAGCGGTTAATACAGCCAGTTTGTAATCTGCAAAGGCAAGATCGGGTTGGTTTTTGCCTAGTAGAAAGTTTTGAGTTGGGCGATGGAATTGCCTCATATGAAAGCAGACTTACAACCAAAGTAGCAAGAATTTTCTAATCGATCACAGAAAGATTAATCCTCCTTTGTTAATACCAAACCGCAGCGCTTAGTCTATTGCAGCCTTCGTCACTTTTCGATAAACAAACGAATGGTAAATGTGTCTGCGGGCAAAGCGATCCGGATTATCTGAGTTTACCAATTTGCTATAGATGTTTTTGGGAATGCCGAAATATTCATAACAGCTTCCATCGACAAAATTTACCTGAAGCGTAAGCGATTTGTATTGGAAGTCAATCAGTTTAGAAGAGGCAATTACAGCAGTATACTGTTCCAATTGCTGCTCATGAGTTTCGGGCGCGATGCTAACGAGAAGATGGTAGGCTTCAATGAACGCTTTGCTTTTTTCTTCTGCTTCAAGTTTTGCTTCTGCATTATCCTGAATTTTATCAGGATGCCAATCCTTCATAAAATTCCGGTAGATACTTTTCAGCTCTTTTAACTCAACACTTTTGTCAACCCCTAGGAGTTTTCTGGATTCAATGATCTTTTTCATGCGGGCGCAAAAATAAACTAATTATGCTAAATACCTTTTGCGGGATGGTTATGAATGAAAAGAAGCTTCATGGTGAGTATGCATTTCGGCATATTTCATTGGGTAAGACAGAGTGGTATGCAAATTATCTAATGGATAGATGAAATTAGCAGGATACTCTTCTGTAAATTAATTATTCGCCAGCGGCAAGCGTCTTGATGTTTGTAGGATGGCTCAGTTTATAATCGGATTTTTGGTTATTGATGGCCAACTTAGGATTTACGTATCCTTTCTTGTATTGCTTTACGCGAGCTTCAAATTCAATCGTCATCCCTTCTTTAAGTTTGGCTTTTTCAAAACCTTTGGTGAGGGCAAACCAATGATGATCGGTAACCTGAGTATTTATTTCAAGATCGATTATGTTGGTTAGAAGCAGTGTCGTATCGGTATAGCCATTGTAGTTTACTTTTTTTCCAAAGCGTGTAAACACGGCTCTGAATTTTTTACGCAACCCAACCTTATCTGCCAGATTTTTTCTCACGTCAGTATTTTGCTAAATCAAATTTCTAGCGCTAAAGATACGAACCAGACGGAATAGATTTCAGATGAATCCGTAAGGCTGATTTTAATTACCTTTGGATTAGCGCCCTATCTTAATGACAGAATATGAAGAGCAAATCAAAACCTCCTGATAAGGGATCGTTGGGTGATTTTTTAAATGGTAAATCAGATCATACCATTCTATTGTTTGACCATTTCGTTATGCAATTTAAAAGGGTTGGAAAAATTGAAGTGCTTCCAGCCAAGACCATGATAGGTATTGCCACATCGCGTAAGCGAATTGCATACGTTACTCAGTTGGGAAAGAATTTTATTCACGTGGTATTTCCTTTTGAGAAACCGTATCCGGAAAATTTATGCTTTCAAAAAATAGCACAAGTGCCAGGGGACGAAAAACAATTTAATCACCACTTTAGAATGTATGATAAGGAAGATGTGAACAGCGAGGTCTTGAATTATATGAAGCATGCCATTACATTGGGTAGTTAAACATACTCCGATTCATTTAGCCAATCAACTTTTTGCATGATAGAAATCATGGTTTCTTTGAAATGATTATTTCAATCAGTATCTTTTGATCTGCCCATTGCTTGATCACGATGAAAGGTGGCAGCTTTCTTAATGGATCACCTATGAAGAGTCTACTAGCAGCTGCATTTTTCTTTGCTGTTATTCCTGTATTTAGTCAACATGAGGTTCGCTTTGAGCGAATTACGGTAGAGGATGGGCTCTCTCAATCGTCTGTTAAATCTCTTGTTCAGGATAAGTATGGTTACCTCTGGGTTGCCACACTTGACGGCCTCAATAAATATGATGGTAACAAGTTTTATATCTTTCAACACGATGGGAAAAACACAAACACGATTCCCCGAAACGATATTCACATGCTGTTTATCGATAAATCTCAAAATCTTTGGGTCTCTTCATCTGGTTCTTTAAGCCGTTTTGTTCCAGAAAAAAACAACTTCATGAACTTTCCGGTGATGCTGGATGGAAAGCCAAACCTAAATTTTGTAGTTAACGATTTAGATCAGGAATCGGATAGCATATTGGTGTTGAGCTCAAACGCAGGTATTTGGAATTTTAATATTCTGACGGGACGCTTTTCGCGAAAAGCAGGTATGGAGCAATTTGATGATCAGGTTGTGCAAAGTTATTGCAGTACCGGCAATGAAGACACCTGGCTAGTTACGAAATATGCAATTTATGTACGCTCTCCAGGCGAGGCGAATTTCAAAACGATATTAAATCCATCTTCCAGAATTTCTTTCCATTATGTTGAGAGCACACATGAGGTCTATGTGCAAAGCAAAGAGTCACTTCGAAAATTTGATTATAAACGCAATCAATTTATAACACTATTTACTTTTTCAGTCAGCGATGATGTAGACGAGGAACACATGCAAATGCTGAAGTTAGCAAATGGTGATTTGTGGGTTATGCGAAAGGAGGTACTTGTATTCAACTCTTCTGATCGCTACGTCAAAACACTTCGCTATATTTCACAAGATCCATTTGCTTTATCAAGCGATTATCTGGCTTGCATTTTCGAGACGAAGGATGGTGTCGTATGGATTGGTTCCAATGGATTGGGTCTTAACAAATACAGTCCAAAACTCTCCGTGTTCAATTACTTCGGTAGTTTCTCCGGGGCTCCCATAACGTTAGCCAATAACTTTGTTACCTCCGTTGTTACCAAAGACGACAATGAAATCTATGTCTCTACATTAGATGGCCTTGATATTATTAACCTTAAGCTAAATAAAACCCATCATTATAATGTCTTTTCGAAGAACGGACAAAAGACCCGCATTAATAAAATGTTGATCATTCCGACAGGGGGATTGTGGATTGCAACATCAAAGGGTCTGAGAAAGTGGAATGGAAAAGAGATTAGTTTCACTGGGATTCCTCGCTTAGACGATCCAAAGACAATGGTGAACGATTTACTTTATCTTTCTAAAGACAAACTTCTTATTGCTACATCTCAAGGTGTTTTATTTCTCGACACGCAGACAAATCAAATAAAACAGTTGACAACAATCGGTACATTGGTGATGAACCTTATTAACAATGTTCTGTGGACGGAATATTTTGCACACATTGTTCAACTGGATAGCAAAACGTTTCAACCCATACGCGATTTCGGCAATGAAGCAGCTGACTCCAGTAGTTTTCCCAATGCATTGATTAAATGCTTCTATCAGGACTCAAACGGTAAAGTATGGATTGGCACTTCAGGAGGTGGGCTTTCCTTGTATGATGAAAAGAACAAGCGATTCATAAATTTTACAGAGAAGCATGGGTTGTCGAATGAAGTTGTGTATGGAATATTAGAAGACCGGGCAAATAATTTGTGGTTAAGCACAAATAAAGGATTGTCGATTTTTAGTAAGAAAGAATTGCGCAGCATACGGAATTTTAATACGAGTCACGGATTGCAGGGAAATGAGTTTAACACGAATGCGTATTTTCAATCACCTTCTGGCAAAATGTATTTTGGTGGTGTTAATGGTCTAACTGCATTTCGCCCTGAAGAGGCGTTAGAGATAGTGAGTGAAATACCACAATGTATTATTACGGGTCTATTTATCAATGGCGACCGAACGGATCAAAATGAAAAAAAGCAATCGCTAGGTCAGATTATTCAGAATAAAAAAATGGATTTGGCGTGGAATGAGCGAAATTTTGGAATCGAAATCAGTAGCCTTGGATTTTCGTACCCCGCCTATACCTCATATCAATACATGCTGCAGAACTATGACGATTCATGGACTTTTATTGAAAATGAACGAAGAATTCAATTCACTAATATTCCACCCGGAAATTACCGGCTACATGTAAAAGCATCTAATTCATTTGGCGAATGGGAAAAGGAAGGTTTAGTTATGGAGATAAACATTGTAGCTCCTTTTTGGAGAACCTATTGGTTTATATTCCTTGCTGCCGGATTTTTTTTCAGCAGTATTTATCTGGCTTATCAATGGAGAACGCGTGCCCTGCGAACCCGTACTAAAATTCTTAATCAGATGGTGGAGGAGCGAACTCGGACACTTCAAATTCAACAGGAAGAAATTGCAGCACAGAATGAAGAATTGTCAGCACAATCAGAATCGATGGAACATCGAAATACTGAATTGGAAAACATCAAGACAACCCTGGAGCAACGAGTTGAAGAAAGAACTATCGTATTTCAAAAATTAAATGAAGAACTGATCGATCAGAATACACAATTAGAACAATTTGCTTTCATCACAGCTCATAATATTCGGGGGCCAGTTGCCCGAATAAAAGGATTGGTTAATTTACTGCATACCGGAGATGAAAATCTGATTGACCTGTTGACCGCAAGTGTAAACAATCTCGATGAAGTTATTTCTGATTTGAGTAGTGTGTTGAGTATCAGGAAAGGCCTTGGAAATTTAGCTGAACGAGTCGAGCTGAGATCGCAATTGCAACTAACCATTAAAATGTTGACGGATGAAATTACAAAAGTAGGGGGCCATGTGAATATGGATCATTTTCAAAAGGTATATGTAAATGGATTGCGTCCGTATGTTCACAGTATTTTTTATAATCTAATACATAATGCATTAAAATATTCAAGTCCCGACAGACCCGTTTACATTGTGTGTTCTACGGAGTTGTTGGATGAACGTGTAAAAATTACAATAGAGGATAATGGTATAGGTATCGACATGAAGTATGCAAAAGATAAAATATTTAAGTTATATCAGCGGTTTCATCCACAAGTAGCGGGTAAGGGTTTTGGGCTTTTCCTCACCTTAACACAAGTCGAAGCAATGGGAGGAAGTATTTCCGTAGTGAGTGAGCTCAACAAGGGAACGCGATTTGTAATAGATTGGCCTATTAGCAAGAACAAAGAATGAGATGAGCTATGAGGAATAATGATCCCACAAGCGCTTCCATTTTTTTCGTTGGCTGGGGCTAAAAGCTTCCCAGATTTCCTGACTGCGTTGTTGTAAATACTGATTGGCCTTGGCTTGCATTACTTTGTGATCTTTGGAATCAACGGCAGCCTCATACATACTTTGATAGAACTCGGTGTTGATTTTTTGAATTTCCTGACGTTGCTCTGCATTAAGCTTCAACTCATTCTTCCACACTAAAGGATCATAAACTACGAGATCGTTTGCCGCACGGTTTTGCTCCTGAGCATTTGATACAAAACTTAGAAACAACAGCAGTGGAAGAATAACCGGAACTTTCAATTTTTTGATTTTTTGATTGGTCTGCATAGCAAAAGTGCCTATACCAAAATAACTATATTTTATTCATAAACGTTTCCATGGGGCTAAAATGTGTAGAGTACTACCTGTTTTTTGGCGACCAAACGGAGAATTTATTTATGAGAGGGACAAAGGTACTAATTCCTTTATTTCTCAAAAAGTGCACACGTTTGATGTACGGAAATTATTTTGGGGTTATTCGATTTACTATCCAAATAAAAACTCCACATCATCCCGCGAAAGCGTTTTCACAAAGCCGGCATCTTCTTGAATAAGATCATCTGCCAGCATTTTCTTTCGCTCCTGTAGCTGAAGAATTTTTTCCTCAACGCTGTCTTTGCAAATCATTTTGTATGCAAACACTTTTCGTTTTTGTCCGATGCGATGGGCGCGATCTATCGCTTGTTGCTCTGCTGCAGGATTCCACCAAGGATCAACGATGTAAACATAATCAGCAGTAGTTAGGTTAAGTCCCACTCCTCCGGCTTTGAGAGAAATGAGAAATGCCTTTACACTTTCATCTTCCTGAAATTTTGCTACCTGTTCTTTTCTTTTGTTTAGCGGAGTGCTACCATCCAAATAACAATAGCTGATTCCGGCTTTTTCAAATTCTGCCTGAATGAGATGAAGCATTTGTGTGAACTGCGAGAAGACCAGCAATTTATGATTACCTGCATTTTCTTTTACCTCACGCGTTAACTCAGTGATTTTTACAGAACTGTCTTGCATTTCTTCACTGCTATTGATCAGTGCCGGGTGATCACAAATTTGACGGAGTCTTAATAATCCTTCCAATACATCAAGACCAGATCTTGAAATACCTTCTTCATCAATCTTCTTTAACAATTTTGTTCGATACCCATCGCGATATTGATTGTACAACTTGCGTTGTTCAGCTTCCATCGTACACCAGAGTATCGAGATGGTTTTATCGGGAAGATCTTTCGCTACCTGTTCTTTCGTTCGTCTGAGCGTGAAGGGGTGAACTAGTTTTTTAAGATGTTGTGCTTTTTCTTTGCTTCCAAACTTATCAATTGGAGTTGCAAACTCGCGATTGAAAAATTCGCGATTACCTAATTGACCCGGATTGAGAAAGGTAAATTGAGAATATAGATCCAATGTATTATTCTGAACTGGTGTACCACTCAATATGATCCTGTTTACTGAGCGCAATTGTAGAATGGCTCTTGTAATGCGCGCATCCGGATTTTTTATCGCCTGACTTTCATCGAGAATAATATACTGCCACAATACATTCGATAATTGATCAAGGTCATTGCGAACTACTCCATAGGATGTCAGTACAATATCATATTCTTCAACATGTGTTTCACTGAACTCGCGTTGTGTTCCGTAGTACGTGTAATACTTCAGCGAAGGACAAAATTTTTGTAATTCACTCTCCCAGTTAAAAATCAATGAAGTAGGACACACCACAAGCTGGGTGCTTCCAGGATATTTTTCTTTAAGGTATTGGAGGAATGAAATAGTTTGGAGGGTTTTCCCAAGCCCCATATCATCAGCAAGACAACCACCCCAACTTAATTCGTCTAACGCTTGTAGCCAATGAAAGCCGGACAACTGATAAGGACGAAGCGATGCCTTGATTTCTGATGAGAGCGGAACCTTCTCGATACTATCATATTCTAACAACTGTCGCTTGCGCGTTTCAATTTCTTGTTTCGAATTTGTATCGAGGTTGTCGAGAATATCTTCCAGAAGGGTGAAGTGAACTTTACTAACCTTCAATACTCCTCTATCTTCTTTACCGGTTCGAAGTAATAGACTGTATTGTTTGATCCATTCTTCCGGAATATGGCCGAGTGTTCCATCTTCCAGCATGATCGTATCTTGCCAATTGAGAATGGCGAGTCGTATTTCTTTCAAAGGCACTTCCTGATCACCCCATTGAACATTAACTTTTAAATCAAAGAAATCAGCATTCGATGTAACGGCAATTGAAAACTTTGGAACGTGGGTGGTGTAGCGGAATTTTTTTAGATCAGCCAGCCCATGAATAGCATAACCTTGTTCATGTACTTTTCGCATCATGCCAATAAACCAACCTTTCTTCATCACCTCCGAGAAGGGAAGATAGAAATAAGAATTGTTCCGTTGATTTGAAAATGAAGTATGAAGTGCTCGCAGATATTCGTGCAACTTCTTTTCTCCTTCTTTATCCCGCGCTACAATTTTTAAAAGATTACCTTGTTCGACCACCAGGCTTTCTTCCTCACTGTATTCCACCACTTCACCATCATAGATAAAATTGGCGCGAATCATCAAGTTCGATTCGTTCAGTTCGCTCAACCACACACGTGATTCTACTGGTTGACTCGCTAATATAATATTGAGTTTGTTGCTGATGTCTACCGGATACTTTTTCATCCACAGCAGAATATATTTTTTTACAACTTCCATTTTCAGTGACAATGGAAATTTTAAATCGCCATTCGCAAACATTTCGAAGAGTGCAAGCGATTCTGAATCAGGCGGTAGATAAAGCACATTGTCTTTTGCAAGAAGCACACCTCTTCCAAGATTTACCGTTGATGGCTTGCCATCTAGCAATAAAATAAGTTTAATTATGATTGCATCTTGTTCCTGTTCAACACTAAAACGAATCTCAGCGGGTTGTTTTCCAAGTTTTACATTTTCCTGTCCGTAATTATTGAAGCGGCCAGATTTAAGAATGAACAGATGAGGTTGCTCCATTAGCTTTGGCCAGATCTTATGCAATAAGTTCACATAATGCTTGCGAATATTTTTTAGCTCGCGTACAGAACTGTGCGACCATGAACCTGTATTGGCATTGCGGATAAATTTATTTCCCGTGCCTGTCATCCAATTCAGAATTTTGTTATCGGAGAATTGCAGGAAGTCATTGTAAAGGTCATCTGGCAATGGTTGTAAATAAGCGAGTGCTACTTCTGCGTTAAGAGAAATGCGTTTATACTCAAAAGAAGTGTGTCGTTTATGGATTAGGATTGGTTCCAGATCGAAGCTGGTAGAGCGACTTGAGGCGAAGTTGAAAAGGAAACCAATTTCGTAATCGATGACAGTCCCTTTGGGTAATGTTGGTCTTGTTGGTTCCTTTGGTGTAATACTCTCTAACTCAAATAGCATGAATTTGTCTCTCCAATTTGGCGCGCAATATATATTAAATATTTCCGGCTGCGATACGAAGAATGAAGAAATAAGGAGTGCCCATTATGCGCAATGGAAATTGATGATAGGAGTGTGAAGGGTCTTATTTGTGAGTATGAATTTCTTACTTTGAGCAAGTGACTCACAGGGAATAAAAAAATTGAGCCACATTGCTGTGGCCCAATTCCATACCTACCTATTCCGAATAAATAAATTTTTATTGTGGGGTGACACTACCATCATTCAAGTTGAGCAAAAAGATATCGCTCTTGATTTTTAATATAGCGGTATCTCCGTCATTAAATTCGACTGTGCCATCATACTTAAATGTGCCTTTTCCTGAAACCGAACCAGTTAACAAAAATGTGGATGACCCACTCACAATCTTATGAGTTGATTTATCAACCGCCACATCGTTAAGGGTGATAGTAATACTGCTGCTTCCGGATTTCACTTCTCCTTCTTTAATTTCAAAAGAACCACTTCGTTTGTAAGTCCCGTCAAGCATAAAATTTTCTGAAGACGCATCAAGCGCTGTGAGGGCAATTTCACTTAGTCCCGAGTGCTCAAACATCAACTTCGGTCCATCAAACGCACCATTATAACTTAATGATACGGTTATGTTATCCGGAGCTTCGTCCTTGCAATTCAATCTGAATTTGTAATTGAAATCGTAACTCCAGGTAATGATTCCACCAATCGGACTATTAGCAGATAAATCAATTGTTTGAGAAACTCCACAGGTAGCGACTCTTCCGTTCGCATTGTCTTCCAGGATGTCTTCTGATTTGTTTGCACTTTCTTTTGACACTAAAGAAACACCGGATGAATTAGAGGCAAACGAAGAACCCGCCATTATTGCAGCCTCTTCCGATGAGATGGCGTTGGGTGAATCAACCGCTTCGTCTTTACAGGATACGAAAACCGTGATCGCGGATAAGAATAACCAAATACTTTTTTTCATAGATGCTTCATTTGTTTGCTATATAACGGCAACCACTTTGCCTCATATCAATGAATACCGATGAGATAACGAATAGAGGTAATGAATTTCTTTTTTACAGGATAAGTTGCCAAATAGAAATTAAAAATGGTAGAATGATCTGCGTAAAGTTTTCTACATAAATACAATGACCTCAATAGTATCTGTAGAAATACGTACTAGATGTAATGCAAAGTACATGTTGGCTTCAACTTTTCAAGGTAATAGTTGAACGATACTATAGCGCTATGAAATAAATGACCGATGCGATTAAATTTAATAGTCAATTCGGAAAAATGACTTTAACTTTAAGGATGGTAACTTCATAAATATGAGATCTCTATTAGCCATTGGTTTTACATTATTATCTTTCACACTTTGTGCACAGAATACGAACTTACCTTATAAAGAAATACCATCGCAGCCTGAAGCATTTTCTGCCGGAAGTGTTGCTGCGCGAATGGTGGATGGATTAGGCTTTCGGTTTTATTGGGCTACCGAAGGATTGCGCGAAATAGATTTAAAGTATAAGCCCTCGGCCGATGCACGCACAAGTCAGGAAACAATTGAGCATATTTATGAGATGTCGTTCATCGTTCTCAATGCCGCGATTGGAAAAGAAAATGTAAACGGACAAGATGTAAAATTACCTTTTGCAGAAATGAGGAAACGAACGCTTGAAAACCTGAGCGAGGCGAGTAATCATTTTCGTTCTTTAAGTGACGCTGAGTTCAGTAATTTGAAACTCATATTTAAAGGAGGTACCAAATCAATTGAATTACCTCTTTGGAATTTACTAAACGGACCGATGTCAGATTGTATTTGGCATGTTGGCCAAGTTGTATCGTTTAGAAGATCCTCTGGAAATCCTTTCTCCGATACGGTAGACTTGTTTAGTGGCACAATTAATAAGTAGCATTCTATATAATTGTTAGAAGAAATGATTGAATCCAAAATTCATATCCCCTCACGTGATGGATTTTTGCTTGATTCTATTTTACTTGAAGTCGGATCAGTGCCAAAGGGTGTCATTCTACTCGCAGGTGGTACAGGAATAAAGAAAGAGTTCTATCTAAACTTTGCAAGGTACGTCAGCGAACAAGGTTATCATGTATTGTTGTTTGACTACAGAGGAATTGGAGGATCTAAACCCAAATCACTCCGGGGTTTTAAAGCAATGAACCATGAATGGGGCCAAAAGGATATGGCAGCAATTCTGGATTGGCTGCAACAACGTTATAATACCTTTCCTAAATTTTTAATCGGGCATAGCGCAGGTGGACAGCAGTTGGGGATGATGGATAATCACAATCAATTTTCAAAGGCATTATTGATCTCAAGTTCAACCGGATATTGGATGTGGTTATCATCACCGTATAAATATTTCACACTTTTCATTTGGCAGGTATTGGCTCCGGTCCTGCTTTCAACAGTGGGTTATTTGCCGGCCAGTTGGTTTGGCTTAGGGGAGGATTTGCCTAAAGGTGTGGCAGCCGAATGGAGAAGTTGGTGTATGAACAAACAGTATTTTGGAAAATATTTTGGAACGACCATCCAAAAGCAATTCTATAATGAAGTTACGATACCCCTGCATTTTTTATTTCCTGAAGACGACACCATTGCTACCGATAGAACCGTTCAGTCATTAAGGAATTTTTATACAAAGTCACCGACTACAGTTGAAAAAATAGTCTTAAACGATCACAATCTTCAACAGATAGGACACCTCGGCTTCTTTTCGCGGAAAGTGAAGGATAAATTGTGGGGTAAAGCCCTTAGCTTTTTAAACGGAAAATGAATCGATAGCCAACATCCACCTAAAGGCGCTCCTTTTTTTGGCTTATAAACACTTTTATAGAGTATTCTGGAAAGTGCCTTTGCAACGGAGTCTCCAACATATTTAAGCGAAATCGTTTTCGGAACATTGAAAGTACAATTTATTTTTGATTGACTCCATTTGATTACAAAGGAACCCCTTGCGCATTCCTTCTTTTATTTATATTTCAAAAAAAATCGTTATGAGGAAATTCTTTGCAAATAACTGGATCGTATTAACTATCGGGGTATCACTCATTGCCAGTATGATTATGGCAATACGGAATAAAGATACTATTGAACGAAACAGCAAATTGCAACAGCAATCTGAATTAGTAAAAGAAAAAACCAGACAGATATTAAGTAGCACAATGCATGGATTAGATCTTGGATTGAGGGGCTTCGCCTTAACAAAAGATGACAATATGCTGAGGCCCTACAATTTGGCTTTGGAAGAGAAAAAAGAAATCTTCTATGCGCTTGATTCTAATTTACTTCAACAAGGGTATAATAATCTGGCACAGCTTCAGGCTGTAAAAGAGGAGGTTGAATTGTATATTACCTTTTGCAATAGATTGATTGATGTGGCGCGCAATGACAACATTGAAGAAGTCGTTTTAATGTTGCGTGAAGACCGTGGGTATGCTGTGTGGAAAAAGTATGATGATTTTTCAAAACCGTTGTTTGAATTTGAAGATGCTATTTACCAGCAAGCATTAGGTAATTATAATGCAGCCATTCGCAGCAACCTTATTTTGCAAGTGTGTATTGTTTTACTTGTTCTTCCGGCTCTTTTCTTATTTGTTGTGCGCATTCGCAAAGAGCGTGAAGCTAGACATAGATTAGTTTTGGAGGTAGAAATGAATGATCGGCAACGTGTGTTCAATCCCGGAACCGAACAAAATACAAATGCTAAAAAAGTAATTGAGTCATCCATTCAGAATATTCGAACGGCATCTGATTTCATCATGGCGATGTCGAGAGGAGAATATGACGTAACGTGGAATGGACTGAATGACGAAAACCGTTCTTTAAACAAAGTAACGCTTGCCGGGAATTTGATTGACATGCGTGAGAAACTGAAGCAAGTAAAGTTGGAGGACGATCAGCGCAATTGGGTGAACGAAGGACTCGCTAAGTTTTCTGAAATTGTTCGGAATAATCAGGAGAACTCTCAAGAATTGGCAGAACGCTGTGTGTCTTTTTTAACAAAATACCTTTATGCACAACAAAGTAGTTTGTTTGTTCTGGAAGGTGAGGGTGAAGATCAGTATTTAAAACAGGCAGCATGTTACGCCTTTGATCGGAAGAAGTGGATCGAGAAGAAAATTGATATTGGCTCTGGCTTGGTGGGACAAGCCTTTTTGGAAGGTGAGGTTGTGGCATTAAAAAAGATCCCGAAGGAATATATAAAAATTACTTCTGGATTGGGTGATGCTACACCATCTCATCTCATCATTGTTCCTTTAAAATCGGATGTTCATACAGTGGCGATGATTGAAATTGCATCATTTTCTTTTTTTGAGGATCATCAAATTGGATTCTTAAAAAAGGCAGGTGAATTTTTGGCGTCTGCAATTTTAAATTCGAAGACAACTCACAAGATGAAATATCTACTGGATCAATCGCGCATCAATGAAGAGAGCATGCGTCAAAGGGAGGAGGAGATGCGTCAGAATATGGAAGAACTACAAGCCACTCAGGAGGAGTTGATCAGGAAGGAACGCGAGATGCAGAAAAGATTTAAAGAATCGACTGCCTCCGTAGAGTACTAGTACTCAGAAAGAGCTTCGAAGAAAATAAGTATTCATTGCCATCATTAGCAAGTACAAAAATTGCAGAAGAATGGTTGAGTAAATCCTTGCTATCTTTATCTCATCTGACAGCCGTATTAAAATTTCAACAGGTAAATGAGTATAGTACCCATTAAATCATCCTTTGTAGAAGCGCATGATAGAATAAAGCCGTTTATCCATCGCACACCTGTCATGACTTCAGCAGGTATTGATGAAAGGGCAGGATGTACATTGTTTTTTAAATGTGAAAATTTCCAGAAGGTAGGAGCCTTTAAAGCGCGTGGTGCAATGAATGCTGCACTATTGCTTTCGCCTGAAGTAAGGGAAAAGGGAATTGCAACGCATTCATCTGGTAATCATGCGCAAGCAATAGCGCGAGCTGCACAAATACTTGGTATCAAATCGTATATCGTGATGCCGCAAAATGCTCCTGCTATAAAAAAGCGCGGTGTGCTTGGATATGGAGGAGAGATTTTTGAATGTGAACCAACATTGGCCTCACGGGAATCTACCTTAGCGGAGGTTATAAAAAGAACAGGCGCTAACGAAATTCATCCTTTTAATAATTATGATGTTATGATTGGCCAGGGAACCGCTGCTAAAGAATTGTTTGAGGAGGTAAGCGATTTTGATTTTGTTATTGCACCCGTAGGAGGAGGTGGTTTGCTTAGTGGAACAGCTCTAGCCACTCAATATTTTTCAGCCAATACAACTGTAATTGCTGCAGAGCCTGAAGGCGCTGATGATGCTTATCGTTCTAAGCAAAGCGGAAAAATTGAACCATCACAATCAAACTCGATTGCAGATGGATTACTTACAACATTAGGAGATAAAACATTTCCAATTATTCGCGATACTGTAAAGGAAGTAATTACCGTATCGGATGCTGAAATTATTTCTGCGATGCAGCTAATTTGGGAGCGGATGAAAATTATTGTAGAGCCTTCTGGAGCGGTTCCATTAGCGGCTGTTCTAAAATCGAAAGAAAAATTCTCGGGTAAACGCGTTGGGATTATTCTGACGGGTGGAAATGTTGATTTAGAAAGGGCGCTTAAATTATTTGCTACGTTAAAATAAAAAAGCATCTCAATTTTTTTGAGATGCCTTCTGTTCAATAAATTTATTTACCTAAAGCTTCATCGGATTTAATTCGGGTATGCGATCAAAGAGTTTAATGGCTTGTAATAAAATTTCATTCGTCTGGTTCATCACCGGATAGTAGCCTTCATTGTTCCAAATCTTTCTTGCGATCTGTGCTTTAATATGAATTTGAAAAAGTTTTTTTCGTTGACTTAACTCCTTTCGATCTGGTTTTACGCGGTTACGTTCACCTACCTTTACTAAGTCATTCAGCATCTGATCACTTACCTGAAACGTATTAAGGTAATTCTCAAACCCCTTCTTTTCAAGTGATTCTTTATTTTTTCCTGCATAAGCAAAAGTATATTCCTGAATGGAGGTAGACGTGTATAATGCATTCAGGTAATGACTATTCAATGTGGTATCCAGAGGAACAAAATAATCGGGCATAATACCACCACCGCCATATACCGAACGACCATTTTCAGTTTTATATTTTAATGAGTCGTTGAACTTAATGCTATCGGCATGGAAGAACTCGCCATGATTGTACCGGCTAATAATATCCTGGCCATAGGCATCTTCATCTTCGTACGGTTTTTGAATTGATCTTCCGCTTGGCGTATAGTAGCGAGAGATGGTAAGGCGAAGTTCTGAACCATCACTTAAATCAAATGGAGATTGAACAAGTCCTTTGCCAAAACTTCTTCGGCCAACAATCAAAGCACGATCGTTGTCTTGCAATGCACCAGCTACAATTTCAGAAGCCGAAGCGCTGCCTTCATTTACCAAAATAATTAAATCACCTTTCTCAAATTCACCTTTTGCTGTTGATAGCGCATCCGAATCGTATTTCTTGTCCTTGCCATGCGTGAAAACAATTTTCTTGTTGGCTTCCAGAAAATCATCAGCCATGTCAATGGCAATGTTCATGTATCCTCCAGGATTTCCCTGGAGATCGAGCACGAGTTTTTTCATGCCCTTGTCTTTCAATTTTTTAAGCGATTGCTGGAACTCATCATAGGTTGTAGCGGCAAATCGATTTACTTTAATGTATCCGATTTCAGCATCAACCATATAAGCAACATCGATAGAGAACTGAGGAATCTTATCACGAATGATGGTGTAATCAATTTCTTTATTCTGTCGGAGCATCGTCACTTTTACTTCCGATCCCTTCGGACCTTTTAGCGCTCTCATCACATCCGGTGATGTTACCCCTACACCGGCCATGAGTTTACCATCAACACTAATGATCTTGTCTCCGGATTGAATACCAAGCGCCTCTGAAGGACCTCCGCTCAGTGGCGAAACAACTGTGATCGTATCATTGAAAATATTGAACTCAATGCCAATACCTTCAAAGTTTCCACGAAGATCTTCGTTAGCTGCAAGACGATCCGATGCTGGTATATAAGCAGAGTGTGGATCCAATTTATTGAGCATGGTTTGGATTGCTTCATCCACCAAATTGCTGGTGTTCACAGTATCGACATAGTCTTCCTGTAATTGGGTGAGTACATCCCGCAGCTTTTGAACGTCTTTATTAACCTCTCCCGAACTCCTTTTTGTATTGAAAGTTCCTCCTATAAAAATCCCGGCCGCCAAGCCAAAACAAAGCACTAAAGGTAATTTTATCTGATAATTTGAATTCTCTCTCTCACTCATAAAGCAACATTAGTAAAACTATAACGAAGTGCGAAAATAATGGTTAGAATGAAAAATTGGGTGAATCGAAGGAGAAAGAACAAAGAACAGGGCATGAAGTGCAAAAAATCGTACCGCGTAATTCTTACTTTGTGCTTCGATTTGCTTTATATTTACCTTAAGCATGAGTCGGGCAGCATTAAAAGACAGACGTATTTCAGATTTGGTGGATGAAAATTACATCCGCGCATACGTGCTGTTCTATTTTGGTATCCACTTCTACGAATATTCCAGTCTTACACTAACACAGGTATGTGAACAGCGGGGTTTAAAAGTTTCCCGTGTGGTGAGTGAACTGGAGTCCCCGGTACATTTGCAGGAAGCTGACCTTCCATTGGTTTCGTATCCGATCGATCTCATTATTGAATATCTAAAGCACGCACACTTTCTCTTCATTAAACATAAGCTGCCCTACATTTCACGTTTAGTTGAAACCTTTAAGGCCAATCATGCTGACTATGCTTCGGTAGAGCGTGATTTGAAAATTGTTCTTCCTCTTTTTGTAGAGGACTTCATCGAACACATTTATGAAGAAGAAGATACACTCTTCGGTTTTATTCTTGCATTAGAGCGTGCTTCAAAAAATCAATATCGCCCAACTTCGTTGTACTACCTACTGGAAAAAAAATCGGTTCAAAAATTCGCAATGGATCACGATGTACATGATGATGAGATGGAAGGTATCCGAAAGATCACAAAAGATTATGCACTCACCCCAGATGCGCCTTTGCATGTAAAGGTTTTATACAACGAACTCAAGAGTTTCGAGAAAAGCCTGATTACCCATGCCCGTATCGAAAACGAAATACTGTTCCCCAAAGCCATGGCTCTTGAACACAATGTGCGACAAGCCTTCTTCGAAAAATCGAAACACAACTAGGGAGAGATTATCCGTTAATGGTTAAATGTTAATCGTGAAAGACATTCAATTCATTTTGTTTGCGGCTTACTTAAACTGTTATTTTTGAGGAGTAATTAATTTCTAAACATGGGAAGAGTATTGGCAATTGATTATGGTCTTAAGCGAACAGGTCTTGCAGTAACCGATCCCCTGCGAATTATTGCTACCGCTTTAGATACAGTGGCAACCACAGATCTTCTAAAATACCTTATTGCTTACCTTCAAAAAGAGAATGTTGATGAGTTTGTGGTAGGCATGCCCAAAACATTGTTGAATGAAGACTCTCAAATTGCACCACAGGTAAGAGGTTTTGTAGAAAAATTAAAAATGACTTTCCCAGATAAGCCAATTCATTTAGCCGATGAACGCTTCACCTCTCGCATGGCAATGCGAACCATGATCGATGGCGGAATGAAAAAGAAAGACCGGCAGGTGAAGGGCAATGTGGATAAGATTAGTGCTACAATTATTCTTCAATCCTTTTTAAATGTTAATCGTTAATCGTTATCGGTTAATTGTGCGGCAAGTGACTTGGGGTGTGTGGTCTCTATGATTTTAAGACCATTAACGGTTAACTATTAACGATTAACCCTTACCTACATTTAACTTTTAACAGATAACCCATAAATTTGCGCCATGATTTATCCTATCGTAATGTATGGCGACCCGGTATTGAGGCAGCGGGCAAAAGAAATAGAAGTAGGTTCAGATATTCAACAACTCATTGACGACATGTTCGAGACCATGCACGGTGCCAGTGGCATCGGTTTGGCGGCTCCACAAATTGGCAAAGACATAAGGTTGTTTATTGTCGATGGAACCATTTTAGATGAGGAGCCTGAAATGCATGACTTCAAAAAAACATTTATCAATGCGAAGATTACAGAGGAAACTGGTGCTCCCTGGGATTTTGAAGAGGGATGTTTGAGCATACCCAATATCCGTGAAAAAATTTCGCGCAAAGCCAAGTTGAAGATTACCTATTACGATGAAAACTGGAACAAGCACGAAGAAGCATACGATGGTATGAAAGCCCGTATCATCCAGCATGAATACGATCACATCGAAGGTAAAATGTTTGTGGACTACCTCACCCCCCTGAAGAAAAGATTATTGAAAGGTAAATTGGCCGATATTTCTAAAGGTAAAGTAGATACGGAATATAGAATTATTGCTCCGCTGAAGAAGTAACATGAATATCCAATCCCGACTTCCTGATGTAGGCACATCAATTTTTGCTATCATGTCGGGCATGGCGAATGAGTGTGGTGCTATAAACTTATCGCAAGGCTTTCCAGACTTTAATATCGATTCAAAAATTATTGAGTTGGTACATCAGCACATGCTGATTGGCAACAATCAATATGCGCCCATGCCAGGTGTACCTACACTTCGAAATGTAATTGCTGATGTTGTTTTCAATACCTATCAACATCGCGTCAATCCAGATACAGATATTACAATAACCGCTGGAGCAACTCAAGCCATCTTCGCCATCATCTCTGCCTTTGTTAATCCAGGTGATGAGGTAATTGTTTTTGATCCGGCTTACGATTCGTACAATCCTGCCATTCGTTTAAACGGAGGTATTCCAATTCATATCAATCTACAACAACCCGATTTTTCTATTGACTGGAATTACGTGCGCACAAAAATTTCATCGCGTACAAAAATGATAATGATTAACACACCCCATAATCCGAGTGGTTCAGTGTTGCGGGAAAATGATTTAAAGGAGTTGGAAAAAATTGCGTTGGAATTTAATCTCATCGTGCTGAGTGATGAAGTGTACGAGCGTCTAATTTTTGATAAGGTAATTCATCAAAGTGCATTGCGCTTTCCTGCATTGGCAGCTCAAACACTTGCTGTGTTTTCGTTTGGCAAAACATTTCATGCTACTGGCTGGAAAATAGGATATGTAGTAGCTCCGGAATATTTAACGCGTGAAGTTCGGAAGGCGCATCAGTTTATGGTGTTCAGTGTAAACACACCGGTGCAGCACGCTTTCGCGGAATACATGAAAACGCCTGAACATTATTTATCGCTCGGAGATTTCTATCAGCGAAAGCGCGATTTTTTTCTGGAGCATATTAAGGGTTCATCGTTCGAGCCGCTACCTTGTGGTGGTTCGTATTTTCAATTGCTTTCCTATCGGGGCATTTCAACAAAGCCCGATTTAGAAATGGCAGAAGAGCTCACCAAAAAAATGAAGATTGCCTCTATTCCCATCTCCGTTTTTTATCAGGATAAATCCGATCATCACATTCTTCGTTTTTGTTTTGCCAAAAAAGAAGAAACCCTTGAAAAGGCGTGTGAGATACTCAGAAAGGTATAATCGCGCCAATCTTAAATTCCCGACATTTTTTCACTAGTCAAAGTCAGAGTCATTGCGTTTCTTTGCGCTCGAATTACACGGAGTATGCAAGACTTAAAAATCACTTTAATCCAGTCAGACCTTCATTGGGAAGATGTGGATGCCAATTTATCGATGTTTGAAGAGAAAATCTGGCAGATTGCTGGTCCTACTGATGTTATTGTTTTGCCTGAAATGTTTACCACTGGCTTTACCATGGCGGCTCCGAAATTAGCCGAGCACATGAATATGCGCACGTTTAAGTGGATGAAGCAAATGGCCGATCAAACGGGTGCCTTGATATTAGGTAGCTTCATCACCATCGTTCACGATAATTATTACAACCGCTTGCTCTGGATGGAACCCGGAGGAAATTTTAAAACATACGATAAGCGCCACCTTTTCCGCATGGCGGGAGAGCACAAAACGTTTTCATCAGGCGAAAGCCTTTTAATTGCCACCTGGAAAGGTTGGAGAATTTGCCCCTTGATATGTTATGATTTGCGTTTTCCGGTTTGGAGTCGCAATACGTGGGATCCATCTTCTAAAAAGCTAGCGTACGATTTATTGATCTATGTAGCCAATTGGCCTACAACCCGCATCGATGCGTGGGATACCTTATTGAAAGCCAGAGCCATTGAAAATATCAGCTACGTAGCCGGAGTAAACCGAATCGGGCAGGATGGAGCAGGTATTGAACATAATGGCCACTCTTCTATTATCGGCCCGAAAGGCGATATGATTTTTGCAAACGAAGGGGCTGATTTAGTGAAGACTATTGAACTCAACGCGAATGCACTTCACGCTTTTCGTGATCGATTCCCTGTCTATGTTGATGGTGATGATTTCAGCATTGAGGCTGAACAGTATGAGGAGTCTGATTATTTAGAAGGGCTGGGATAGTTTCAGGTTTGAACTTTGTCTCAACAGACCACTGTCGCCTGTGGACATTTTAAAATTTTAGTGTATATCCGACCGAGATGATATTCCGGTCGTCTTTGTTTTTAGGCTTTACATTCACTTCCGTTAGATAGATATACAATAGCTTCACACTGTTCTTCTTATTTATATCGTATTCAAATCCACCCGCGAAGCGATTCTCATCAAGCTCTTCATTCTCTCCACTAAATCGATAGAAGAGTTCAAAATAGACAAGTGTGCTCAGCTTTTTAGTGATGTCATATTTGAGTTGTGTTTTATTCCGGAAGTATTTCTGCGGTGTCACCTTATCTGCAGGTGCATCTACCAGGTACTGATTAAAATAACCTGCCCGGTTGCTAATGGTAAAACTGTTTACATCTAAATTACCTATGCTGAATTTTTTGAACTTGTACTTTCCGGTTACATAAACCGAAAGCCGGTGCGCCTTTGTAAATTCAGATAGTTCTTCAAATTTCCTTCCACCATATCGATAGCTTGTGCTTGCTGAAAGGTATTTGTTGAATTTCCATCCTAACTCGGCCTGCCCGAAAACTGTTCTGAGTCTTGAAATATCATTATCAAATCGTACTTCCAAATCAAGGCCAAATGTTAAGCGCTTTGTAAGATCGGTTTCCGCCTGAAAGGCAGTCCACAATTGATTGTCGGTTGTTTGCGCCTGCGCAAATGAAAACGCAATCGAAAAAAGTAAAATGGCGGCTGACTTTTTCATTTCTCGTAGTAGTATACTTTTATGCGTGCAGTGTCTTTCAAGAAATCAATCGCTTCAATTTCAATTTTATGAATATCAAGCCCGGTTCTGTTTTTCAAATCTCCAATCAATGCTCCGTGATTTGCAGGCTTTATATTCTGAATATTTTCGTATTGTATGATTTGCACCATCTCATTTTTAATAAGCAGATTTCCATCCAATGCATATACAAAAGCAATGATAAAAAGATTGAGCGCGGCAATTTCAAGATAGGTACCTTTGCTTACGGAGGTAATCAGTCCTAATGCGATTACAACAAACAAGTACGTCATGTCTTTGGGCGAAATGTTTTCGGTTCGATAGCGCAACAAAGAGAACACGGCAAACAATCCAAACGCTGCGCCAAACGACATCTCTACCTTATTGAGCATATAGGTGAGCACATAAATGATGAGGTTGAATAAAAAGAAGGTGAAGAAAAAATCTTTTTTCTTATAAATCTTATGATAGACGAGTCGCACCAGAATCAGCATGGTTACCAAATCGATCAGGAGCCTGATTAAAAATCCCTCCGTTAAAAGGTGATTCATTTCAAATTCCATGGTGAGCTTCCGTTTTATTCATGATCTTTTCAATCGCTAATAATTTCATTCTAAAATTATTTTGTTTCAGTTGAGGATGCAAATTAGCCACACCCATAATGTATTTGCTTATGGATATTTTTTTGATTCCATTTTTTTTAGCAACGGCATCAAAAGAAGAGGGACCACTGGAAGCATGCTTTATCTCAATGAGTGCAAGTCCACTATACTCTTTTGCATTCTCCGTATTGCGAACCTTAATATTATAGTCAATCGTCATACGTTCATCCTGATTGGGCGAAAGTAAAGTAATACGATTAAAATCACACCACAATGTTGAGCGAAGTGAACTGGTGGTTGGCGGCACATGCTGTTGAAGAAGTTCTTGCGCATCGGGTGAGAGTGCTTCGTTAAATGCAATGTGTTGAACCCGCTGCTTTATGGTTCTATTCTTATTGACTTTCTGCTTAATCTCAAAGAAGATGGTGCCCGTACTGGAATATTCACGCAATCGAACTTTACATCTGTTTCCTTTTTTATCGTGGTGATGAAAGTAGAAACTCAACTTCTCGTCATCAAAGTATAAATTTCGGTAAGGCTGAATGCCTGAATCTTCTACAACCAAAATCTGGTAACTACTTTCCAGTTGTGGCAACAAGGAAGAGAGGCATGATGTATGGGTCGCGAATTTTGTATCAACACGGTCGAGTAAGTGCTCCTGACCTAAAGATGACAATCCTATTTTTGAAAAGCGGCTGAGATCGATTTCGAGTGCGTTAGAGGTAGATTTCAAAATAGATTATTTCTTTATCATTTTACGGGCATAAATAGGATTGCCGTGTTGAGCAACTCGCAAGAAGTACACACCAGGCTGAAGAGTTGTTTCTTTAAACTTGATACTTCTGCTCTCCTTTTGATTAAAGTCCAGTTTAATGTTGGCAACATTTCTTCCCAACATGTCGATCACATCAATATTTACTGTCGAGGGTCTATCCATCAAATATTCAATGACGATCTCATCAGTAAAAGGATTGGGGTAGCTGTTAAAATGGATTTTAAACTCATCATCATTTACAGCGGTTGGATCGAATGGGGGGAAATTTTCATCCAACCAAATCATTCTTTCGCTTACCCAGTTTTTAAGCCAGACTATTTCCTCTTCATAGGTATCGCCTACATAATAGTTAGGCCAAACATATTCACCGAGGATATCCCACTTTTCAAAATTTCGTCCCTGCGATTCATCCAGTGCTGTGGCAACTGAATCGATGTACTCATGAATTACAGAAGTTTGAAATTTATCATTTCGCAAGTTGTACCATCTGTTTCCAAGTCGACTCCTAAAGGAATCATCGGTCATTAGCTTGCTCCACCAGAATGGCACTAGAAAAGCTTCTTCAGGGCACACTTGATTGAAATCATCATATACAAATCCTGAAGTAGTTCCAGACGTGCAATAGTTTGAATTTCCAAACCCCAAATTAAGTTGCCAGAGTGGACCCATAAAAAGTTTACCTCCATCGGAATCTCTTTGCTTATGTAAAAATGCTGATAACCTATAACCTACTACATTTTTTGCCATTTCCTGAGAAATAAGAAAATCGATGAAGGAATTGGTATCAATAAATTTTCGATAACCATTAATGGGGTCTTGGAAATTAGTTCCATTAAGTGCGTTCTCAAAATCGGCTACATAATTCTCAATATAATTTCGTTGCTGCGATACCAACACATCAGCTTTTGGATATATGAATTCGAAATGAATTTCCTGGTCGTCACTGCGGTTTATCGGAGGAATTAATGATAAGAAATCCTGGCCATTGTCTTCTGCCACTTTACCAACTCTCAAAAGATAACCACCCGTTAAGTTATCCCCACTTATATCTTCAGGGTTTAAGAGCGCAACATTAACCCGATTTACATCGCGCTTAATATTCTCCATTAAGGAGTAAACACCCAAATATTCTCCATCTACTAAGAGTTCACAAAAACGCGAACGTGGAGCATAATGATTCATGTCTCTTGCCAGTTTGTAAGCAAGGACTTCCCGCATCAGCGACTTATCGTCATAAGGCCCAACTAAAATCCAATCCTCTTCTCTTGGCATATCCAGAATAGCGAACCGCTTTTGATTTCCGAGGTTATCACGAAACTGAAAGCTGTATTGATTTTTTTCTGTACTGGAGGAAGAACCACGAACTTCGATGCCTATTTTTCCATCATAATGATTGGCGGGATCGCTAACATTATTTCGAATGCCTGCACCATTGTAGATTACCTGCATGTCGGCAGTTATTTTTGGATCCTCTGGAATTCCTGCCCCACCCGTAGAGATTTGAACAATAGGAAGATTAGACGATGTAAAGGTCTGCCCATTGGCTAGAGAAACGATTACAGAAATTAAGGAAACGGTTAACAATGACTTCATATAAGAGATAAAAACTTAAAGTTAATCCGAAGAACTGGAATCTAACAATGCACTGAGTTTAAAAGCGAATTAGATTTTAATTCATTTCAATCGGTTGATTAAGAACCACATTGTCAGGTATAAACAAACTTGGCACACACGCCTTTTTTGATACTTTTGCAGCTCCAAAGAAAAACCAAAAACCAACATGGCTAACCGTAAAATTACCAGAGCATTGATATCCGTTTTTTATAAAGATAATCTGGAGCCAATTGTTCAGGCATTAGGTAAGCAAGGTGTAGAGTTTGTGTCAACTGGTGGCACGCAAGAGTTTATTGAGAAGTTGGGATACAAAGTAACCCCTGTAGAGAAACTAACAGGATTTCCATCCATTTTTGGCGGACGGGTTAAGACGCTTCATCCTGCTGTGTTTGGAGGTATTCTTTACCGAAGAGAAGATTTAGGTGATGTTAAACAAGCTCAAGAGTTTGGTATTGGTCCGATTGATCTAGTGATTGTGGATCTCTATCCCTTCGAAGAAACCGTGGCAAAAGGTGGAAGTGAGGAAGATATAATTGAGAAGATTGATATAGGAGGTATTTCCCTGATTCGTGGTGCAGCCAAAAATTTTAACGATGTATTGATTGTTTCTTCACGCAACCAATATGAAGAAGTACATCAACTGTTGGTTTCAAAAAATGGATCTACTGATTTAGACGATAGAAAGAAGTTTGCCGCGATGGCGTTTGATGTTACATCACATTATGACGGAGCTATTTTCTCTTACTTCAATCAGGAATTTCAATTCCCTGTTTTCAAAAAGAGTTTTCAAAACGGAAAGACGTTGCGCTATGGAGAGAACCCCCATCAAAAAGGAGTCTACTTTGGCGATCTAGATGGTTTGTTCGAACAATTGAATGGCAAAGAACTTTCGTATAACAATCTTGTCGATGTTGATGCAGCGGTAAACCTGGTAAAGGAGTTCGATGGTGAAACTGCTTTTGTGATCATCAAGCATACAAATGCCTGTGGAGTAGCAACGGCACCAACTGTTAAAGAAGCATACCTGAAAGCCTTCCAAGCTGATACGCTTTCTGCATTTGGTGGCGTGCTTATAACCAATAAAAAAATTGACCTCGCAGCGGCTGAAGAAATAAACAAACTGTTTTTCGAAATACTCATTGCTCCCACATATGAAGCCAATGCGCTCGAATTATTGAGGAGCAAGAAGAACAGGATGATCATGCTTCAGAAAAAAAGCATAAGCGAAACGAAGCAATACAAGAGCATATTAAATGGTGTGATCGAGCAAGACCTTGATTTGAAGACCGACAGTAAAGATGATTTAAGAGTAGTGACCAAACGTGCTCCATCATCATCAGAGGTAGAAGCGTTACTTTTCGCCAGCAAAATTTGCAAGCACACAAAATCGAATACCATCATCCTTGCGGTTGATGGGCAATTATTGGCCAGCGGTGTTGGCCAGACATCCCGAGTCGATGCATTAAAGCAAGCTATTGAAAAAGCAAACGCTTTTGGATTCAGTTTGGAAGAAGCCGCTATGGCTTCAGATGCTTTCTTCCCATTTCCTGATTGTGTTGAGATTGCTCACCAACATGGCATTCGCTCTGTCATCCAACCTGGTGGTTCAGTAAAAGATCAGGACTCTATTAACTTCTGTGATGCACACGACATGGGGATGGTGTTTACTGGTATCCGTCACTTTAAACATTAGTCTCTTGAGCTTGAAGTCCACACACGGTCGACTGTCGACCGTGTGTGTGGACTTTTTCTAATTACCTAAAGGACTCTCCAATCCAACTCCTGAATTCTACATTCTATATTCATTATTAAGAGTTGTGAAGAGTGAAAGCATTGAAGACTCGAAAAATTTGAGTCCACTCGTTTAATTTTGGTAAATTAAGTGCAATTTTACAGGTGGATTTTTTTAGTATATCGACTCACGCATTTTTAAACTACAGGTAACACATATACATGGGATTTTTTGACTTCTTCTCCAGCGACATTGCCATTGACCTTGGCACTGCAAACACCCTCATCATTTACAAAGATAAAATCGTAGTGGACGAACCGTCCATCATCGCTATCGACAAAGCCGCCAACAAAGTTTTGGCGATTGGGCGCGAGGCTATGCAGATGCATGAGAAAACCCACGATTATATCAAAACCATTCGTCCATTGAAGGAAGGTGTTATTGCTGACTTTCAAGCTGCCGAAATGATGATCCGAGGGTTGATCAAAATGATTGATACAGGTAAACGTCTCTTTCCACCATCTTACCGTATGGTAATTTGTATTCCTTCGGGTATTACCGAAGTAGAAAAACGTGCGGTACGCGATTCAGCTGAGCACGCTGGTGCAAAAGAAGTATATATGATTTATGAACCCATAGCTGCAGCCATCGGAACCGGCATTGACATTGAGCAGCCTATCGGAAACATGATTGTTGATATTGGAGGAGGTACGACTGACATTGCCGTTATTGCTTTATCAGGTATTGTTTGTGATCAATCCATTCGTGTAGCGGGAGATACCTTTAACCGCGATATTCTGGATTACATGAGACGACAACATAATTTATTAATAGGTGAGCGATCAGCAGAGCGAGTGAAGATAGAAGTGGGTTCTGCATTAACCGAATTAGACGAAGGTCCGGATGATTACGAAATCAGAGGGCGCGATTTAATGACTGGTATTCCGAAGACCATCAAGATTTCATATTCTGAAATTGCTTTCGCTTTAGATAAATCGGTTTCAAAATTAGAAGAAGCCGTGTTAAAAGCATTGGAAACATCACCTCCGGAATTATCAGCCGATATTTACGAACGCGGTATTTATTTAACGGGTGGGGGTGCATTGCTTCGCGGATTAGACAAACGCCTTGCACTGAAAACAAAGTTGCCGATTCATGTGGCGGATGATCCACTTCGTGCTGTTGTGCGCGGAACGGGCGCTACTTTAAAAAATATAGAAAAATTCAGGGCGGTATTGATGATATAATTCATGGCGAGGTTATTTCTCTTTCTCTACGCCAATCGTGCTTTCTTTACTTTTTTGTTGTTGGAAGTCTTTTGTGCCTGGATGATTGTGGAAAACAATCGGTATCAGGGTGCAAAGTTTTTTAATTCATCAAACCGTTTTATTGCGGAGACCAATAACGTCTCTCAAGGTGTACGCGAATATTTTCAATTGCACGAAATTAATAAGGCACTGGCAGAAGAGAACGCTATGCTTCGCAATCAGCTTCAAAAAATTAGCCCCTCATTACAGCCTGTCGATTCAATTGTTACGAATGATTCAACTGAGGTTAACCGATTTGTCTACATCAGTGCCAAAGTAATGAACAACTCGGTTGGTCGCTTCACCAATTTTATTACGCTGAATAAAGGTATTGATGAAGGAGTGGAACCAGACATGGCGGTTATCAGCTCCTCTGGTGTTGTTGGAAAAGTAAAGACGGTTTCAAATCATTACTGTGTTGTTACCTCTTTATTAAATGTAGATGTAATGACATCAGCAGTATTAAAACGAACAGGCCATTATGGAACCATTCAATGGGATGGTTTAAATCCGTACACCGCAAATTTAAAGTACATACCACGCCACGTAAAGCCAGTGGTTGGTGATACGGTAGTGACATCCGGTTACAATGCTGTGTTTCCGCAAGGTATTATGATCGGTGTTATATCTGAAGTAAAACTTCGGGATGAAGAACTTTTCAATGATCTGAAAGTAAAACTTGCGCAGGATTTCCGAAAACTCTCCTATGTTACTATTGTGAAGAGCACCTTAAGACATGAGCAAGATTCAATCGAGCAAAGCGTAAATCAGATAATCCGAAAATGAGTCGCGTTAACATCCTGCAAATCGTCAGCTTTTTCATTTACCTTTTTTACCAGGTACTTGTTCTTCAAAATGTGGTTCTCTTTCATACTGCTTTCTGTTTTCTTTATGTTGCCTACCTGTTGTTATTGCCGGTTGAAACCAATCCTCTGATCTTGATGGGAATGGGTTTTGTGATGGGCTTTACTGTAGATTTATTCTATGAGAGCATCGGTCTTCATGCTTTTGCTTGCGTATTTGTAATGTATATAAGAAACTACTGGCTGGGTTCGATCACACCTCAGGGTGGATACGACAACAATGCTTTGCCTTCCATGCAACTTGCCGGCATACAATGGTTTTCAGTTTATGCGATGCCGCTTATTTTTATTCACCATGTGGTTTTGTTTTTTGTTGAGGCTGGAGGTTTTAGTATGTTTTGGTTTACCTTACTGAAAGCAGTGGCGAGCACTTTTTTTACAACATTGGCGTTACTCATTGCACAGTTTCTGTTTCCAAACAGAAGACGTTAATTTTCGTATGCAATTGAAAAGATTACACAATTAGCAAAGTGAAATGAACGAAGGTCGCAAAGAAGTTATTCAAATTGTATTTCTGTTGATCGGAATTATTTTCCTGTTCAAGTTATTTTTTATTCAGGTTGTTGATGATCGCTATAAAGATCTGGCGAACGGAAACGCCATTCGAAAAGAAGTTCAATATCCGGTGCGCGGAATAATTACTGATCGAAATGGGAAATTGATTGTGTATAACAATCCGGAATATGATTTGATGATTGTTCTACATGAAGTTCATGCATTTGACAGTGCTCAATTCATTAAGGTATTTGATCTGTCTCCGTTAGCACTTCGCGAATTGTTTAAAGGATTTTATAAAGAGATCAAAAACAAAAAAGCAAACTCACTCCAACCGTATCCCTTCCTTCGCCAACTCTCTAACCTTGATCTGGCCAAAGTGCAAGATCATATTGATGAGTTTCCTGGTTTTTTTATTCAGGCGAGAAGCACGCGGGCATACACATCAAAAGCAGCCGCCAATGTATTGGGATATGTGAGCGAAATTTCAAAAGGGCAATTGGAAAGTGATGCGACTAAAATTTACAGACAGGGAGATTATATAGGACAAAGTGGAGTTGAGAAATATTATGAAGAATACCTTCGTGGACAACGTGGGGTAAAGTTTTTCATGCGGAATAAAGACGGTGTTATTAAAGGCTCATTTGATGATGGTGATTCTGACACTCTTTCAATACCAGGCCAGGATCTTACCTCAACGCTGGATTTGGATTTACAAGAATATGGAGAATACCTAATGGCGGGAAAGGCTGGAAGTATTATTGCCATCGAACCTGAAACAGGAGAAATTCTGGCGATGATATCAGGGCCATCATACGATCCTACTTTGCTTACCGGAAAGAACTACAGTTCAAACTTTGTGTTGATCAACAGTGATACGTTGAAGCCGCTCTTCACAAGACCATTGATGGCGCAGTATAGACCCGGATCTATTTTTAAAATTGCTCAGGCAATGGTGGCCTTACAAGAAGGTGTGATTACTCCTGAAACCCGATTCAAATGTGACCGGTCAATTATTAACTGCCATGGTCCACACTCGAATGAAGACTTAAGAGGTGCAATAGCCAATTCATGTAATCCTTATTTTTGGAACGCGTTGAAGAAAATGCTGAACCAAGGAAAATCAGCGAGTCCTTTTGAGGATACACGGATTGGATTGGCCGAATGGGATAAACACATTTCGAGCTTTGGCTTTGGAAAACCATTGGGCATCGATCTTCCGAATGAAAAAGGTGGTCTCGTACCAAGTCCGGCATACTACGATCGCGCCTATGGTGGACGGCCGTGGAAGTTTTCAAATATTTATTCCATCGCCATTGGTGAAGGAGAAAATTTAGTAGTGCCATTGCAGATGGCTAACTTTGCAGCCACAGTTGCCAACAGAGGATATTACATTACTCCTCACATGGTGAAGTCCATAGGTAAAAGCGGGAAGCCATTATCACCCTATCTTGAAAAACATTTCACCACCATTGACTCCATCAATTTTAGAATTGCAGTTGATGCCATGGAACGTGTTGTCATGGAAGGAACAGGGCAGTATCGCGCTTCTTTGAAAGATGTTATTGTGTGTGGCAAAACCGGATCGGTACAAAATGAACCACGGCCCGATCATTCTGTTTTCATTGCCTTCGCACCAAAAAAGAATCCCAAAATCGCTGTCTCCGTTTACGTTGAATTTTCAGGGCAAGGCGCAAGAGCTGCAGCTTCAATTGCCAGCCTAATGATTGAAAAATATTTATACGGAGGCACAAAGCGACCGCAAATTGAAGAATACGTTTTGAAAGGGAAATTTTTGTGATCCACCTTAACAAGAATAAATTGTCTTGAGGCAAGAAGCCATTATATCGAACAAAGTAGATTGGGTTACCGTGATGCTCTATGGTGCAATGGTGCTTTGGGGTTGGCTCAATATTTATTCAGCTACTTATGATGTAAATCAATCGATCTTTGATTTAACCATCAACTCGGGCCGCCAGATGATGTTCATCATTACTTCCTTTATTCTCATCGCTGCTATTCTTATTATCGATATGCGTTTTTATGAAACGTTTGCCTACATCATTTTTGGTGCGGTCATGTTTCTTTTATTACTTGTTCCGTTTATTGGTAAAGAGGTAGGAGGGAACCGGGCATGGCTAGGCATAGGCTCCTTCGGTGTTCAACCTTCAGAATTTGCCAAGTTTGCAACGGCATTGGCTGTTGCCAGGTTTATTGGTTCCGTTGGTTTTAAAATGGATCAACTCCGTAATCAGCTTTTTCTTTTTGGAATAATCAGCGCGCCTATTCTACTTATTCTCTTACAGAAAGATTACGGGACAGCGATGGTGTTCCTGGTATTTGTTTTGGTTTTTTATCGGGAAGGTATGTCACCTTTTTTGCTGCTTGTCGGGTTGGGTGTTGCTGTGATTTTTATTTTAACATTGCTGGTTGAAAATAACTGGTTTTTGTATGGCACCATTGCCTTTGCGTGGGGCGTTGTGATATTCATTAGTCGCAAAAAGAAATTGAAGCGAATGGCGGTTATTACCCTGGGCGCGTTTGTATTGGTTGGAACTATTTTTAGTGTCGATGTTATTTTCAGTAAGCTGGAAGATCACCATCAAAAGAGAATCATGGTGTTGATCAATCCAGAATTGGATCAATTGGGAGCAGGATATCACGTCTATCAATCAAAGGTTGCCATCGGTAGTGGTGGGTTTATGGGCAAAGGATTTTTGGAAGGCACACAAACCAAGTTGAAATTTGTGCCTGAACAATACACTGATTTTATTTTTTGTACCATCGGAGAAGAACAAGGTTGGATTGGAAGCATCTTCATTATTGCGCTCTTTATAACGCTATTGTTTCGAGTTGTTTTTATAGCCGAACGACAAAAGAGCAGGTTTGCCCGCGTGTATGGATATTCGGTAGCCTGCATTTTCTTTTTTCACTTTGCTACCAACATTGCCATGACAATTGGATTGTTCCCTGTAATAGGTATTCCCCTCCCTTTCTTCAGCTATGGAGGTTCATCACTCTGGTCATTCACAATCTTGTTGTTCATCTTACTTAAATTAGATGCCCACAGAATGCAGGTACTCCAAAGAATTTAAGATGGTATTCATTTATCACATGTACCGTTTACCTGGTTAGCACCAAGTTGAACTGCATTCCCAACACCTCAACTATATCCTGACTTTGAAATTTAAACTTCGAACTTGGAACTTTAAACTTATTCCTCCGCCATATCTTTCAATTCAATTTCAAGTGCGCGGGTACTGATAAAAATTTCATTAAGCGAAAGCGCAAGGGATAATAATAGAAGTAATAAGCTCAATCCAAAAAGACCAAAGGCCCACGTTTGATGTTCGATATAAAATGTGAACATACACAGTACACAAAAGAAAAAACTAATGATGCCACTGGCTTGCATGTATTTTACCAGCATTAATCTTCTGCGAAGGTTTGCGATTTGTGCGCTGATCTTTTCGCGATCTTCAGGTACCTGTTTATATTTTAAATGAAGATTTCGAATTAAGGATGCCAAACCGAGAAATCGATTTGTATAGGCCAGCATCAATAAGGTAATGGCCGGAAATAAAAGTGCTGGTGTGTTGATTGAGATTTCCATTATGCTTTCTTAATAATTGATGCTACTCAACTTAGTGGGTTCTTTGTGCCTTCGGGACTTTGTGGCAAAAAAATTAGACCACAAAGACACAAGGTTACTAAGGTTCACAAAGAAAAATGAATCATTTGAGTATTGTCTATTTACAAACTAATGAACGCGTTGCAGTGCTCGTAAGGATTTAGCCACGCGACTGGTAACACCTACTACAAGTAAGGTCATGCATCCACCAAAGACGACAGAAGTTACTACTCCCATCAACCGTGCTGTCACACCCGACTCAAACATTCCTATTTCATTTGATGAACCAATAAAAATATTATTCACAGCAGATACACGTCCCTTCATGTTCTCTGGTGTTTGGGTGTGAATTAAGGTACTGCGAACAATAACACTTACGCAATCAAAACCTCCACTTATCATAAGCACCACTAACGAGATCCAAAAATTAGTAGACAGGCCGAACCCAATCATACAAATACCAAAGCCGGCAACTGACAGCAATAAAATTTTGCCTATGTTTTTCTTGATTGGATTGTGTGTGATGTATAATCCCATAATAACAGCCCCGATTGCCGGAGCGGCACGAAGCGGGCCGAGTCCTTCAGGTCCAACTTTTAAGATTTCTGCGGCAAATATTGGAAGTAAGGCAACGGCACCACCAAAGAGTACGGCAAATAAATCCAATGTAATGGCACTCAGTACAATTTCGTTTTTGAATACGAATTTTAATCCCTCTTTGATTTTTTCAACAATACCTTGTTCTTCTGAAACAGGAGGTAGAGGTTTACGCGGAAGTGAGAAGTAGAAAAACAATGCTGCGATTACCAATAAGGTATCCACCAGGTAGGATACGGTAACTCCATAGAATCCATAAATTAAACCAGCCAACGTTGACCCGCCAATAAATGATCCTTGCCAGAATGTACTATTGAGTGAAATTGCATTTGCATAAAGATGCCGGGGAACCAATTGCGGCATATAAGAAAAATTGGCTGGCGATAGGAATCCGCGTGCGATACCACTAATGAAAATGACAGTGTAGATTGGTATGACGCCATAACTCAAAATAAAATTACTGGAAGGCGTGGTGAAAAACAGTAGAGAAGCAGAGCAAAATAATAAAATGAAAACGGTGATCAGAAGAATTTTCTTCCGCTCGATGATATCCACCACATGCCCTGCGTAAAGAGACACGGTAATGTTGGGAATTGCTTCAGCCAGTCCAATGAGACCAAGTGATAATGGATCGTGCGTGATTTCGTAAACTTGCCAACCCACAACAGTAGCCTGAATATTTGTGGCGAGAGTAATACAGACTCGTGCCAAAATAAAACGTCTGAAATCTTTTATTTGAAGTGAAGCATAGGGACCGCCTACCAAAGAATTTTCTTCCATTGATATGTTAGGCTAATAACATTTTATCGATTGCATCAACCGCAATCTTTCTGCGCTGATCCCGTTCACCTTTTATTTCAACAAAAGGCGTTGATTGATTTTTCATTTCATTCAAATAGAGTTGATATAATTCTTCACGCTTGTCAGGATGCTCACGTTGAGGATCGTCCTGCCAGGGAATATCAATATAGGTAAGCAGGTACAAATCATATTTTTCCGTTTCAATATGATGAAGAATCTCTTTATCCACCTCCCCAAATTTGAACTCACTCCAAATTTTAATCACGTATAAATTGGTATCGCAAATCATTACCCGATTGCTATCGCGTTCATTTTCATACTCAAGACGTAATTGACCGTTGGCAATTTTTGTTAAATCACTTTGCACATACGGTTGAATGAGCCGATCGAGATAGGCACGGGCGTATTCAGGAACAAAAGCAGTTTTATAGTGATCCGCCAAAAATTGTGAGAGATCAGATTTGCCGCTACACTCAGGGCCAATAACCGCTACTTTTTTTATTTGGGGTCTGTCAAACGCTACCATCTGTCGAAAATCGTTTATATTTTCCTAAAAGTCGAACGATACTTATCTTTCCCAAAAATAAGGAACTGTGCAGAGAAGAAAAGCATTGCAACAAATTGGTTTAGGAGTTTCTGCGGGATTATTATTGCCTTCATGGTTAAGCTCCTGTAATGATTACGAACCCCAGCCCGCAATTGATTACGATGGAGTAGTTGGCATTATTGGAGCGGGTGCTGCTGGTCTATATGTAGCTGACATTTTAAATGCAAAAGGAATTACAGTAAAAGTGTTTGAAGCCTCAGGTCGTGTAGGTGGGCGCTTAAAAAACTTACGCCAATTTGATCTCCCATCCGATTCACTTTTGTTTGACCCAACTCATTTTCCGAACAATGATTTTCCTACTGAACTTGGTGCCGAAAGAGTTTTAGGTAGCGATTCAAGCTGGGCAAAAATTATCAGCGAACTAAAAATACCTATTGTTGAATCCAGCGCTTTAGGTACAGACAATTATTTTTTGGACAACGCTTTTGCGGAAGAAGCTGAGGCCAGTATCGATGCTGATTTTATTGCCGCGAAAAATTTTGTAGATAATCTTGCTTCGTATTCCGGAGGTAATGTATCGGTGCAACAAGCCATTCAAAATCAATCCATCAGTCCTCGCATGTATGCGATTCTCAATTCATGGCTTGGCAATAGTTATGGAACATCAAACGAGCGGCTTGGTATTACTGCGCTAAGTGAAGCAGCAGCATTGCGTACACGAAATGTTGCGCAACTTACCTTAACACAGAACCCAATGGAAGATGCGCTCAATTCAAGATTCAGTGCCATTGTGCCTGAAGTAGAATTGAACACCATCATACAAAGTATAAATTATGCAGGCGAGAAAATTGTTCTGACCGGTTTAAAGGATAGTGTGCCTTTCTCTGAAGAAGTTGATAAGGTAATTGTTGCTGTTCCGTTGTCGATTCTCAAAACAAACGGCATTGTATTTTCACCTTCACTTCCATCAACAAAAACAAATTCGCTTTCGCGGATGGGAATGGATGCGTGCATTCGGATAGTGCTTGAATTCAAAGCAAACTTTTGGGGCAGTACTTCTTCATTTTTATATGGAGGTGCTCAAGCTCCGGAATATTTTAATACCGGCATAGGAAGAAGTCAGGTCACCAAAACATTGAACATAACGATTACTGGATCAAAAGCGGAAGATCTTTCAGCCCTTGGAAGTGGAATGATTTCGGTTGTATTAGAAGAACTGGATTCAATCTTTGACGGAAAAGCAACGTTGAATATTCGAAGAGATGATAACAACAACATGGTAACGTTTATTCAGGACTGGACAAAAGAGCCGTTCATAAAAGGAGGAGCATCGTATGTTAAGAGTGGAGGCACAAATCAGGATCGAATTAATCTGGCAACTCCATTGGATGAGAAACTTTTCTTTGCCGGAGAGGCGACCGATATTGCTGGCGATACCGGAACAATTAATGGAGCATTGCTTTCGGCCGAACGTGCCGCACAAGAAGTGATCGATACAATCATTGAGTAATTAAAGAATTAATCTTATTCCTTTATTAAAGTCTTTATCAACCAACGTACATATTAAATGGAACACAGCAAACTTCACGAAACTGGACCAAAACTTTCACGCATTATAAGTGGAGCATGGCGATGGAACTTACCCGAAACTGAAATCGAAAAACTGATTGATGCTTCGTTATCGGTTGGCATTACCACATTTGATCACGCAGATATTTATGGGGATCACAGCAATGAAGAGATTTTTGGAAATGTGTTGAAGAAAAATCCTTCGTTACGCAATCAAATGGAATTGGTAACGAAGTGCGGCATTAAGTTCAATTCAGCAAAACGTCCTAAGACATGGGTTAAACACTATGATACTTCGAAAGAACATATTGTTTGGGCGGCAGAGAATTCATTGAAGATGTTGAATACCGATCACATCGATTTGTTATTAATCCATCGTCCTGATCCACTATTAAATCCAACGGAAGTTGCAGAGGCATTTAGTAAGTTAAAGCAAAGCGGCAAGGTATTGCACTTTGGTGTTTCCAATTTTACACCCGCACAATTTGAAATGCTACAAGCCTACCTTTCTTTTCCGCTGGTTACAAATCAACTTGAAATTTCATTGTCAAGCATTGATCCCTTGTTTGACGGAGGTGTTGATGTATTGATGAAGCATAAGGTTTCGCCCATGGCATGGTCTCCTTTGGGTGGAGGTAAGTTGGTGAATGAAAACAAGGGAGAATTGTTTTCGAAGGCAAAGCAATATAATGCAACAGATGCTCAGCTTTCACTCGGATGGTTATTACGTCATCCATCTAACATCTTTCCGGTAATCGGCACAACTAAACCAGAACGTATAGTAGAGAGTGCAAAGGCCATTGATATTAAAATGGATATGCAGGATTGGTTTGAGATGCTGAAGGTTGTGATGGGTAAAGAAATGCCCTAATGAAACTTAATTTCTTCTTATCTTTATTGAAATGAAATCCTTAATTGAATTACCGCCCAGAACAATTATGGAGGTTTACAAAAACCTTCCGGAGGGCACATTGGCTGAATTAATTGAAAACGTTATTTATATGTCACTCTCACCCGTTACAAACCATCAGAAGGTTTTGCAATCAATTTTCAGAAGATTAAGTGAAGCTATTGAGGATCATAAAAGAGGAGACGTAATCATTGCACCCTTTGATATATACCTTGATGAGGTAGCCAATGCAGTTCAGCCGGATATAGTGGCGATTCTAAATGACAACAAAGGAAATCTAAATCCAAATGGTCATTTTCATGGAGTTCCTGATTTTATTGTAGAAGTTCTTTCTCCCGGAAATAAAGATCATGATCTGGTGAAGAAAAAGGAATTGTATGAGCGCTTTGGGGTAAAGGAATATTGGGTTATCGATCCGCAGACAAAACAAGCCCAAGGGTTTGAACTGAGAAGTAATACCTATCAATCAATATTTGAAGGGACAGGTAATATTCAATCTAACTTACTAAATCTCAGCTTTGTCTTTTAAGCCAGAAAGATTATTCTCCACTATCTTATTTTTTAGTTGTACAGCAACTTAATGCCGTTCATTTTTGTAGTCCTTCTTATAATTCAGGCATGGCCAACGCAACAGCAGTAAAGAAAGTAAAAGACCACACCGGTCATGATCATATTGAAGTAATTGGTGCCCGCGAGCACAATCTCAAAAACATTAGCGTCAGTTTCCCACGGAACAAACTGGTTGTCATTACGGGAATCAGTGGAAGTGGAAAATCATCTCTGGCATTTGATACTATTTATGCCGAAGGACAGCGGAGATACATGGAAAGTTTCTCAGCCTATGCCCGCAGTTTTATGGGCAACCTTGAGCGCCCTGATGTCGATAAGATTAATGGCTTGAGTCCTGTAATTTCAATTGAGCAAAAAACAACATCACGCAATCCAAGATCAACAGTAGGTACGGTTACGGAAATTTATGATTTCATGCGCTTGTTATTTGCGCGGGCGGGAGAGGCATTCTCTTATCTGAATGGTGAACGGATGATCCGTCAATCAGAAGATCAAATTCTGGATTCGCTGTTACAAAACTTTAACAATAAAAAATTAGTACTGCTGGCCCCTGTGATAAAGGGAAGGAAAGGACATTATCGCGAGCTGTTTGTGCAGATCAGAAAATCAGGGTACACAAAAGTGAGAGTGGATGGAGAATTGCAAGAGATCTCTGCCAAAATGCAATTGGATCGATATAAAATTCACGACATCGAAGTTGTAGTGGATCGCATCGTGGCCGATGCAAATGATCGTGCGCGTATCGGACAATCAATTAACAAGGCATTGAAAGAAGGTAAGGGTGTTATCATGGCCATGGAAGAGAATGGCAACGTGCATCACTTCTCTAAATTTTTGATGGATCCAAAAACCGGTTTGGCGTATGATGAACCAGCACCTAATAGTTTTTCTTTTAATTCTCCATATGGTGCATGTCCTACCTGTAACGGTCTCGGACAAATTGAAGAGATTACAGAGCAGTCTGTTATACCCGATAAAAAGTTGAGCATTAGTCGCGGAGGAATTTTACCTCTTGGTGAATACCGTGACATCTGGATTTTCAAAAAGATTGAAGCCATTCTCAAGCGTGACAAACTTACCTTAAGTACACCCATCAAAGATATTCCGAAAGAGGTTCTTCATTCTTTATTGTATGGTGATGATGAACCTGTGGCAGTTCCTTCCGTAAAGTATCCGGGCACAGAGTGGAACACAAAGTTTGAAGGCATTATTAATTTCTTAGAGAAGCAGCGTGATGAAGGATCGGACGCCCTTAAAAAATGGGCAGAAGATTTTACAGTTGTGAAAATCTGTCCTGAATGTAACGGTGCGCGATTGAAGAAAGAATCCCTTCACTTTAAACTCGACAATAAAAATATTGCTGAACTATCAGTACTCGATATTGTTGCATTGAAAAAATGGTTTGAAGGATTAGAGGATCGTCTGAATGAAAAGCAACGCATCATCGCTGTTGAAGTATTAAAAGAAATCAGGAAGCGTATTGGTTTTTTGTTGGATGTCGGATTGGATTATTTAAATCTCAATCGCCCCATCAGAACATTAAGTGGAGGGGAGTCACAACGTATTCGATTGGCCACCCAAATAGGTACACAACTCGTGGGTGTGCTTTACATCTTAGACGAACCGAGCATTGGCCTTCATGCCCGCGACAATGTTAAACTCATTAAAGCATTGAAAGATCTTCGCGATCTGGGTAACTCCGTAATTGTTGTTGAACACGACAAAGATATGATGCTCGAATCAGATTACATTTTGGATATCGGACCGGGTGCTGGCCGTCATGGCGGACATGTAGTGGCGGAAGGTGAACCGACTGCTTTTTTAAAAGGGAATAGCACAACATCAAAATACCTTAGTGGTAAAATTGGAATCAACACTGCAGGCGAGCGAAGAAAGGGAACAGGCGAAAAGATTGTTCTAAGTGGAGCGAATGGAAATAATTTGAAGAATGTTGACCTGCAAATTCCGCTGGCCACACTTACCTGTATTACAGGCGTGTCTGGAAGTGGAAAGTCAACGCTCATTCATGAAACACTTTTTCCGATACTGAATAAACATTTTTACAATTCAAGAACAGAACCTCTCGAACATAAAAAAGTAGAAGGGCTCGACAAGTTGGATAAGGTAATTGAAGTAGATCAATCACCGATTGGTAGAACACCACGCTCCAATCCGGCAACCTACACGGGTGCGTTCACTGACATACGCGATTTGTTTGCTCAACTACCAGAGGCAAAAATAAGAGGGTACAAAACCGGTCGTTTTTCTTTCAATGTAAAAGGAGGGAGATGTGAAACCTGCGAAGGCGCGGGTCTTCGGTTAATCGAAATGGAATTCCTTCCGGATGTTCAGGTGCCATGTGAAACGTGCAAAGGTAAACGTTACAATCGCGAAACGTTAGAGGTGCGCTTCAAAGGAAAATCTATTTCTGATGTGTTGGATATGACCGTTGAAGAATCGGTAACGTTTTTTGAAAACCAACCGAAGATTTTAAGAAAGATTCAAACCCTCAGTGAAGTTGGTTTAGGATACATATCACTTGGTCAACATGCAACTACCTTGTCTGGCGGTGAGGCCCAACGCGTGAAGCTTGCTACGGAATTATCCAAGCGCGATACAGGAAAAACATTTTACATTTTAGATGAACCAACAACCGGTCTTCATTTTCAAGACATCGCACATTTATTAGATGTGTTGCAAAAGTTAGTAGACAAAGGCAATACCGTGTTAGTCATTGAACATAATATGGATGTGATTAAATCGGCCGATTATGTTGTTGATCTTGGTCCTGAAGGTGGAGAAAAGGGAGGCTACATTATTGCCCAGGGAACACCGGAGGAGGTAGCAAAAAGTGCCACAAGTTATACGGGTAAGTTTTTAAAGGCGGAGCTGAATTAAATTGAATTTGTATTCAAAATCAGAACATACTATTAGCTTGCGTTCTTAAATAATTTTATGAATTCGCACATTCGACAATACCTATATGGGGTTATTTTTCTTGGAGTTGGTATTTATTACCTAATAAAACAGGATTGGATTGATGCACCCTTGTTTTTAATTGCCGGACTTGCTTTTGTAGTTAATACCTTAGCTTCAGAACCTCGCTTGTTTGCATATAAAAAGATTTTAGCCATCATTGCCTGGGTACTAATAATTTGCACGGGGATTTTGTTTCTATATTGGCTTCAGTTTAAGTTCTTGTAGCGATCCAAAGAAAATCAAATACTGGATTGAATCGTTTCTGTAGTTTTGTATCAGTCAAATGAGAAACAAGCTGCGAATATATTGGTGGTTACAAATTGGAGGATGGTTGTTTTATGCCATCGTTCAAATGGTATCCAGTAGTGTAGCTTCCGGAAGAGTTAATCCAAAACGGCTTATCTTTTTTTTGTTCGAAGGATTTCTGTTTCTGATGGTGACCCATGGCTTTCGCTATTTATTAAAGCGATGGCGATGGCTTTTCCTGAACATGCTGAAATTAATTCCACTTATTCTCGTAAGTGTTTTTGGATTGGGCTTACTAACCTATTTTTTAAGGTTACCGATGAGTTTATTACTCGGCATTTTTGATACAAACGTTGGTTTTAATATCCAGAACATCTTAGGACTTTCATCCGTTTATGCCGTTATATTTTTTCTGTGGTCTGTGTTATATTTTACCTACCATTACTTTGACCAATACAGCAAATCGCTTAAGTACGAAGCTTCCATGATTGAGATTGAATTGAACAATTTAAAATCGCAGTTGAACCCGCACTTTATTTTTAATGCATTGAATAGTATCCGGGCATTGGTGGATGAGAATCCTATAAAATCAAAACAGGCCATTAATCAGCTTTCAAACATTCTTCGAAGTTCCCTTGCTTCAGATAAAAAAGGATTGACCGAATTTGATGAAGAGTTGAAAATGGTGAAGGATTACCTTGGTCTTGAGAGCATCCGGTTTGAAGAACGACTTCGGATAGAGTTTGATATCCACCCTGAATCGAATACGTTTTTGGTACCGCCTTTAATGATCCAAACACTTGTAGAGAATGGAATAAAGCATGGTGTTTCTAAACTTAAGAAGGGTGGCATTGTTCAGCTAAAGACGTATGTGAACGATGATAAATTAAAAATTCAAATTCGCAACAGCGGCCATTTGGTTAATGGATCGAAGAATGGTAAATCGGGTCTTGGTCTGCAGAACACCGTTCAGAGACTTAAGCTAATTTATGGCGATGAAGCTTCTTTTAGGATTATAAATGAAAGTGATAATTTTGTACTGACTGAAATAACTATACCTCAACACTATACCAATGAGAGCATTAATCGTGGATGATGAGCGCCTGGCGCGGAAGGAATTGATAAAGTTGTTAGAAGAACACCCCAGTATTGAAGTTGTGGGTGAGGCAATGAATGCGGATGAGGCCACTCAGTTGGTTAACGATCTTAACCCCGACCTTTTGTTTTTGGATATTCAAATGCCGGGCAAAACCGGTTTTCAATTATTGGAAGAGTTAGACTCTGTTCCACTGGTAATTTTCACTACAGCTTATGATGAGTTTGCACTAAAAGCTTTTCAAGTAAATGCGCTTGATTATTTACTGAAGCCTATCCAACCTGAGCGCTTAGCTGAAAGTATTTTGAAGTTGGCTGATAAAGAGCGAGCTAAGCTTGCAGCCATTCGTGGCCCGGAGAAAAAACTGGGATTGAACGATCAGGTATTTGTAAAAGATGGTGAGCGTTGTTGGTTTGTTAGCCTGACGAATGTGAGACTCTTTGAATCGGACGGTAATTATATTAAAGTTTACTTCGATACAAATCGTCCGATGATTCATAAATCGTTGAACGCGTTGGATGAGAAATTAGATGAACGTGCGTTCTTCCGCGCGAGTAGAAAACACATAGTAAACCTGAGTTGGGTTGAAGGTATAGAACCGTGGTTTAATGGAGGATTAATGGTACGATTAAAAGGTGGTGATAAGGTAGAGGTAAGCAGAAGACAGGCTGCGAAGTTTAAGGATATGATGAGCCTTTAGATGTTTTAAAGTTTCGAGGTGTTGTTGGAGTGCTGATGTTTGTAATCGTGATGATAACTTATTTAAGCACCAACTCAATCAGTTCTTTTTGCACGTTCCAATCTTTCGCCAGTTTAAGCATAGCGGTAGCTTCCATTTCGGTAACATATCCTTTTAGATTATTAGCTTTCCACACCATGTTAACGAGTTCCATTCTTTTCTCTTTCGGATAATCCCCAATGATGTCATTCAAATAGGTACGTGCACGATCAAAGGCAGTAATGTAGTCTTCGGCAATAAATGCTAAGGCCCATTTATATTCTTCATGGGCTTCGAATTCATCTGCAGTTCTGTCGAGATCTTTTTTCTCTGCATCATCCAACCCGTGATAGTAAAAGATCACGGACTTGAGTAACATATATACCTTCTTTTCTTCTGTGGATTTCATGTGTCGAAACGAATCGAAAAATACAAAACTTCCTTTAGCGTTTAGGGTTTGATTACAAATAAATCGGATGCGATTTTATCGGCTAATAGTTTTCCTGCTTTGGTTAAGATCAGGGTTTCGTTTTCAATATTGGCAAGGTTGTTTTTTATCAGGGAATGGATGTAAGATTCGTGCTCCTTCATCAAATTGAAATTGAAATTTTCCTTCAGACTTAACAGGCTGGCACCCCATGATGTGCGCAGTGTGGTTAATAGGTAGTCATTTATCATTTCCTCCTGAGTGAGCACCTCACTGGTTGCGGGAATAGTATTCGCTTCAAGCGACTTAAGGTAGAGACTGTTGTTGTTGATATTAAATTGTCTGCTATTTCCATTATAAGAGTGTGCACTTGGGCCAATACCTAAATAAGGTTGTTGCTTCCAGTAGCTACTATTGTGTTTTGATTGAAATTGTGGAAGGGCAAAGTTTGAAATTTCATATTGTTCGAATCCGCTTTCCTCAAGTTTCTTCACCAGCAGAATAAGTTGAGTTGCTGCAAACTCATCATCTTGTGGTTTAAGTTTACCAGTGGCAGCCCACCTTCCAAAAGCAGTCTTCGCTTCAATGGTTAATGAGTAAGAAGAAATGTGATCTGGCTTCAAAGACAAGGCTCTATCAATATTTTTTTCCCAGGCCTGGTGATCCTGATTTGGAATGGCATAGATCAAATCGATACTAATATTTTTAAACCCTGCATCACGGGCAAGACCAAAACAATTTTGAGCCGCCTCTGTATTATGTGCCCGATTGAGATACTGGAGAACATCATCATCAAATGATTGGATACCAATGCTTAATCGGTTTATGCCTGACTCCTTTAATAGTAGAAGTTTTTCTTTTGTTAGATCGTCCGGATTTGCCTCAAGGGTTATTTCGGCAGAAGAGGAAATTGAAAAATTGCGTTGGATTGCCTCCATCAAAAGACTTAACTCCTTGTCAGATAGCAGTGAAGGAGTTCCTCCTCCAAAGTAGACAGAGTCCAAAGGCTTTTTAGGTAAGTAATCTTTTTGAAGTTCAATTTCTCGAACGAAGGCGTGTAACATCTCCGCCTTTCTATCCTGATTGGTACTAAAATGGAAATCACAGTAGTGACAAGCCTGCTTGCAAAACGGAATATGTAAATAAAGACCAGACATTGAAAGACAAACTTAGTTGCATTTCGGATATAAGCTCATATTCTGATATTTTTGCATCCACATGATGCGACATATTACTGCGAAAGCGTTTATTTTCTTTTTTTTTATACTTACTACCTACACTCAAGCTCAGGAGCTTGTTTTAAAAAAAGACTTTCGTTCGGAATGGTTGGTTTCTCAAAACGAAAGCTATACGCCATTTCGTGAGGAGGATGATACAAAAACGATCTACTTCTGGTTAGATGTTTCAAAATTTGCAGGCGATAGTTTAGTTATAAGCAGCACCGAATCTTTTGCCCTTTTTGTCAATACCCAACTAATTCTTTTGTCAGATAAGAAAATCGTTTTCCCAATCGATAGTCTGCAAGTATTGTTTGGGGCATCAAATTTACGCATCGGTATCCATCAGGAGAATATGGTCGATTGGGGATTAATAACTGGAATTATATCGCACACAGAAGCTTCCAACTTTGACGTACTACCTATTTCATTAACGTCTTTTCGTGATTTCGTAATTACAGGTATGCTTGTCTTGCTAGTAATGTTGATTGTCATAACCCAACTGAACCCAAAGCTTGCATCAGATTATTTTTCTGTTACTAAAATATTTTCATTGAGAGAAGGTGATGATAAACAAGTCTACTCCCGCATTACCAGTAGTACAAGTATCTTATTCTATTGTTTTTGCAGCTTAATTATTGGCTATTATTTCGTTGTTATTTTTCATTTTATACCTACTCAATATTCATTAGCCTCCTCCTTTTATTCAGATACCTTTTCTTCTGCGTTTGTTAAGTGGACTCAGTTAAGTCTTATTATACTGGGTGTCTTCTTTTTTAAATTACTAATACTATTCATAGCCACCTTTTTATTCGGATACAATGATCTGATGGGAATTCATTTCTTTAACTGGGTAAGGTTGCTCTTGGTTATTTTCGGAACGCTAACAGGAATCCTCGTTACCTATTTCATTGGGCACGGACAGTCGAAGGCGTTTCTATCAACATTATTTATTTTTGTTGCTTGGATCCTTATCGGATGGATGATCTTGATTTTTTTAAAATTGATGACCCGCAATAGTCGATCAATGTTCCATTTATTTTTATACCTTTGTGCCACAGAATTGATACCCTTTCTATTAACGATTAACATACTTTATTAATTAAGACTGAATTCGTTACGTGTTGATATGAGTGAAATTGTTACAGACAGGATGCGCAAAGTGAAGAGTATTCTGGTTACCCAAGAGGCTCCCGCTGATCCAAACTCCCCTTATTTAAAACTTGCTGAGAAGTATAATCTTAAAATTGATTTCAGGCCATTCATTCAGGTAGAGCCTGTCCCAGTTAAAGAATTCAGAAAGCAGAAGATTGATATACTCAATCACACAGCAATCATTTTTACAAGCAGAAATGCGGTAGATCATTTTTTTCATATTTGTCAGGAACTCAAAATTGAGATGCCAGCCGACATGAAATACTTCTGCATTTCTGAACAAACATCTAATTACCTACAGAAGTACATCGTTATTCGCAAGCGAAAAATATTTACCGGATTGAAGACTGCTCAAGATCTACTGGAAATTCTGAAAAAGCATAAAAACGAAAAATACCTTTTTCCCTGTTCAGACATCCGCAAGAATGACATTCCTGATTTTTTACGTGACGGTGGGTTCAACTACTCAGAAGGTATAATTTATCATACTGTAGCCTCAGATCTTTCTGACCTTAAGGAAGTATTTTATGATGTACTGGCATTCTTCAGTCCATCAGGGATAAATTCACTCGCTGTTAATTTCCCTGATTTCAAACAAATGAATACACGACTCGCTGCGTTTGGCCCGACAACGGCTCAAGCTGTAAGGGATGCAGGGTTGATATTGGACATTGAAGCACCACTTCCAAACGCTCCTTCCATGACTGGCGCCCTTGAATTATACATAAAAAGAGCTAACGGAATTAAATAACTACTTCATTCATTGAAGCTTAGAATCAAATATTTTTTTAAACACTTTAATAGCATTTGTTGATTGTGTCGTAAAAAAGCGTTTACTTTAAATTCTATTTTTTAAACTAATGCTGAAAAGGACTTTTTATACCCTATTGTTAACACTATTTAGTGTGGGTGTTTTTGCTCAGCAAGACGCGCTCTTCACTCAATACATGTTTAACAACCTTTACATAACTCCTGCCTTTGCTGGTGTTGAAGGTGTAACAAAACTCACCGCTATTCATCGTACACAATGGCAAAGTTATCAAGCTAATTTTGACAAAGGAGGAGCTCCATCTACTCAGATGGTAAATTTTACAACTCCAATGTTTAAATTGAGAAGCGGCTTTGGTGCCTATGTAATGAACGACCGGCTGGGGCCACAAAACAACCTTGAAATACAAGGGATGTATGCGTACCACATTGGTATAAAGGATGCAAAACTCAGCCTCGCTTTAAAGGCAGGTATATATTCTCAAACTATCAATGCAAAAGAGTACAGAGCAATTCACCCGAATGACCCTATTATTCCAGAAGGTAAAGCATCACAGATTAGACCTGATCTTGGTTTAGGAGCTTTTTTCAGAGCCGAGAAGTATTATGTAGGAGTTGGTGTGAACCACCTATTACAGTCAGAGTTTGATTTTGGAATAGATTCCTCGAGAAACGCTTTAGCTACTCACCTCAATGGAACAGCCGGTTATTTTTATGAAATGAATTTTGACGTAAAGGTTCAGTTTTCTACCGCGGTTCGTACCGATTTTAATAAAACTCAATTTGATCTTAGTGGAATAGCTTATTATAAAGACAAGCTTTGGGGAGGTTTAGCGTTTAGACAAGCAGAGGCAGCAAGTCTATTGCTAGGATATGCATTTTTAAAAGAGAAATCGCTTCGACTTGGTTCGTCTTTTGACTTCGTTTTAATAGACAAGGATGCAAAGCAGTTTTTATCATGGGAGTTAATGCTAAGTTATGAGTTACCGGTGAATCCGGGTAGCGGCAAAAAAGTCGTTCGAACCCCTCGCTATAGGCACTAACCGGTAAATGATTTTGGTTTTTTTAAGATTTTAATCAATTTGCTATTCGTATCTCTGAAAATTAGGGTTAATAGCCTTAACTTTCGAAGCTCAAAAAATTTCAGTAAGACAAACTCGTAAAAAAGTTATGAATAAATCGGTTTCTTCAAAATTACTCTTAGTCCTGGCAGGCGCTACAGTAAGTGCTTGTGGTTTACTCGGCCTTGGCGGAGGCAAAGGAGGTAATGATCAGGGTGAATTGGTAGGAGTTCCTGGCCGTGAGGGTTGGGTAATGACTATTCCTTATGGTATGGTTCCGATCCCAGCAGGAACATTCCATATGGGTCAAGCAGATGAAGATCCGGCTTCAACTCAAATCAATTTTAACAAACAAGTAACAATCGGTTCATTCTTTATGGATGACACTGAGATTACAAATAATGAATACAGGCAGTTCACCAACTTCTTCTTAGTAGAGAATGGGAGCATAGAGGGGTTTGAAACCGTAGATGCTGAAACGTTCCGCCAAAAATATTACCCTGATACAACTTCATGGGTAAAAGATTTTGCTCATCACATGGGTGATCCAATTCAAGATTATTACTATTGGCATCCGGGTTATGACAACTATCCGGTTGTTGGTGTGAACTGGGATGCGTCAGTCTTTTTTGGAAAATGGAGAACAGCATATTTGAATGATTTCAGAAAGAGTGTTGGTGATTTCCCGATGCCTGAATTTCGCTTACCTTCAGAAGCAGAGTGGGAATATTCAGCACGTGGTGGACGTGATATGGCCAAGTATCCTTGGGGAAACCCGTACATTCGAAATTCAAAAGGCTGTATGCTTGCTAATTTTAAGCCAGGTCGTGGTAACTTCTATGATGATGGGTATGCCTATACTGCAGAAGTAATGTCTTACTTTCCGAATGACTATGGATTGTACGATATGGCAGGGAATGTTTCAGAATGGGTTTTAGATGACTTTAATCCGGCATCGGTTCCAACAGTCTGGGATTTAAATCCTCAATACATTGATGACAGAACCAATCCAGAAAGTAGTAAATACAACGCGAAGATTCCGCCAAAGAAAGTTGTAAGAGGTGGTTCATGGAAGGACGTTGCATATTACTTAGAAACAGGGACAAGGACATATGAATTTAAGGATTCAACTCGTGCTTATATAGGTTT
>ERZ795059.302-NODE-302-length-67956-cov-10.467696_pt1 | contig 67956 bp, 59 predicted proteins | sample MGYA00375143_ERZ795059 | MGnify/ENA primary metagenome ERZ795059 (study PRJEB30188, sample SAMN05720168) | activated sludge metagenome | isolation source: Anaerobic digester | place: USA | collected 2015-01-07 ... | reverse complement strand
TATGATTGCAATTAAAAAGCTGAAAAAAACGGACAGAAGTGGACAGAAGTGGACAAAACTCACTATTCAGGTAAATTTTTATCCCCGGGATTGCCGAATTCTTTATAAATTTTTCTCAGGTGATAAGGATCGATTAACCCATGAGGAATATTAAAATTTGCTTTTTTCATCCAACGGTATATTGTCCTGACTGAGATACCATATTCAAGAGCCAATTCATATCGATACTTCGACCTGGCTGTAAGATCATGAAAATTAGTGTTACTATCCATTGCATCAGGAATTTATAGTCCAGTCATGTCAGTTATGAAAAACTTTTCTGCCTGAAAAATGAATCATTTGATGACAGACCAGGTTAATATTTTCCGTTTAATCCGGAATGATGGTTAATTGTTATCCTAAAAATAATACTTTTAACATTATTTAACAATTAGGCCGTTAGAATTCAAAGCATACATGCTCTTTTCAATGTCCTTTAACGAGATCAATCAATCACGAGGATGTTAATCAACACCCGGTTCATTTCCATAGAGGATGTAAGGTAATTCGCTATTATTTTTGAATATTCTTAGTTTTTTGATCATTTAATTAAAGCTTTTTAAATTAGAATATGTATTTTTGTATCTACAATGTATAAACATTAATAAAATGAGAACAACAGTGCAAAAATGGGGCAATAGTCTGGCGGTACGATTGCCCAAAAGAATAGCCGAAGACACAGAAGTAATGGAAGGAATCAGCATGGAGATCAGGACTGAGAACGGTAAAATAATCCTTAGTCCTTTAAAAAAGGAACAAATCCTGGAACAATTGATAGAATTGATAACGCCTGATAACTTGCATACAGAGGTTTCAACAGGCAAAAGAGTTGGTGGTGAGCTATGGTAAAATACGTTCCTGACAGGGGAGATTTGGTCTGGCTCGATTTTAATCCTCAGGTTGGACATGAGCAGGCAGGGAAAAGACCCGCTTTAACCATTTCTCCAAAAGCATATAATCAAAAGACTGGTCTTGGGCTATTTTGTCCTATAACAAGCCACCAGAAAAACTATCCTTTTGAGGTCGGAATAATCGGATCAAAGATTTCAGGAGTTATCTTATCGGATCAGGTTAAAAGCCTGGACTGGAGGATAAGGAAAGTTGAGTTTATATCAAGAGCCAGTCAGTCTGAACTGGATAAGGTCCTATCTTTGATTAAAACGTTAATTTGATTTTCGGGTATTAATATCTGCGTTTAGAGGAGATTTTTTCGAGAGTTTTCCATGCTCTTTATAATCTATACTTTATATAATCTTCCTGAGTAGCTCTTTTCACATCTATATCCTTCTTCCTTCTCTGTTAATATTTTGATAATATGGATTTTTCATTTTCCATCTTGTAAAGATAGTAAAATTGGCTGTATCAAATATAAAGGCATGAGTCAATTTTCATGATATTGAAGAATATGGCCCAAAGGTGTAAAAGCCTGAAGCCTTGACCACTTCTGGCCGGACCGAAGTTCAAAAACACAATCGACATTATTACAGAATCATACAACCGGCGAGAGGTGGTAAGGGTTACCGGCTTTTGTAAATTACGATGAAATCCTGCGAAGTGGTACTGCAACGTGCCAGGCTCAAATAGAAAGTAAATTATTATCTTTGAAGTATGTTAACAAAAGAATATATATTAAAAAAATTAGCCGAACTTAAGCCAACATTATACAGAGACTTTGCTGTTAAAGAGATGGGCCTCTTCGGATCATTTTCAGATGAATCATTCTCTGAAGAAAGTGATATTGATCTGCTTGTTGAATTTGAAAAACCTATTGGCTGGAAATATTTTTCGCTGGAAATTTATCTTGAAGGTGTTTTTAATCGCAAAATAGATCTTGTGACAAAAAATGCCCTGAAAAGACAGATTAAAGACCGGATCCTGAAACAAGTTTATTTTGTTTGATTTGAAAAAAGAAGAACATACATTCATTATGTATCTTGAAGACATGCAACTCGCCATGATCAGAATTGCCGAGTATGTTCACGGATATGATTTTAAACGATTTAAAGCAGATTATAAAACGGTTGATGCGGTTATCAGAAACTTTGAAATAATTGGAGAAGCTTCCCGATCCCTGGATGAAAAAATCAAGAGTAAATATCCTGATGTCCCGTGGAGAGAAATGTATTACCTGCGTAACAGAGTTACACATGAGTACTTTGGAGTTGATCATGAAATAATTTGGGATATAGCAGTCAACCATCTGCCAATTAATAAACTCCAGATAGACTCAATACTCACTCGAGAGAAATAAGCATTACGGCACAACAGATCAATAAAAAAGTCAGCTCCTTCGGGAAAGTAACTTCAATTGTACCTTACGCATGCCAGGCTCTGATTGCCCTCGTTAATGAACATTGGATAAATTGCCTTAAGTAAGAAAATATTCCGGATATTCTTGTATATCCAATGCTTCTAAATAAATCTCAGCCAGATTATTCATAAACATACAATTCTGATGATTTCCGACTAATGTGCAATTATGATCAGGTATTCCGGATTCGGAAGGTTTTAATTGATGATTACTCAATCCTTTTGCCATTTCATTTTACCTTTTATGTTACCACCCATTTTACCTTTAAGATTCAATCAAACATAATTATATTATTATCTATTCTGAAATACTTAGTAGCTTTGCTATTGTTCTATAAGATAATGAAGGGTGGAAGGGATTTTCACAAAGCTCGCTATTAAGCTTTTCACCCCTTCCAAACCTTCGTAAAGATACCTTGAATGCTTGTTGTCTTGCTTTTCGTTCAATCAATTTAGCATATAGTAAACAGGTCACATCCCATAAACTATAATTTTCATCTATCTCAATAAGAGACTTTCTTCGGCATTTAATTTTCGCCAACATCAGATTGGTTGAGTGATCAAAAATTAAATCTTTTGATCTGAGAATATTAAGATGATTATAAAATGTTTTTGTTGAAATGCCAAAAAGTCCTGAAATTTCATCCATCCGGCTCCTGTAATTGTAAATGCAGGAATTAGTAAATCGTAATTTCATTAAATGGAAAAAAGCAAGTTGCCTGATCCATTTATCTGAAATAGCATTCTCAATCAATCCCGGGGAAGTCCGTCTGGCTTTCATGATTAGGTCCTTTTGTATTTTAGAACCGGGATTTCCTTTACCGCGTTAATTATGTCCTCTTCCAGGTACAGAACTCTTGATCCTACCCTGGAACCTTTGATAATACCAGTTCGAGTATATTCATTTAGTGTTGGTAAAGAGATTTTTAAAAGATTTGCAGCTTCCTGACGGGATAAATAATTGATAATCTTCTTTTCACCTGATTTATCCTCTGTAAGCCTAAGGATTAATCTCTCAATTTGATTGAGCTTTTCTTCAATAGTATCGAATGGATTAATATTCATATCTGACCATTGTTAAATTAATGGTCAAATATTTGCTTTGCTACCATTTTGAAACCGGTTGTAAACGGTTACAAAGTTTGGCCGCTTACTTCTTTTACGTTCTTCTTAAATGTATTTATCTCTTTTTCAGCGTATTTTATATCACTTTCTATTTGCAAACACTTTATTGTTTTTTCCAATAAAATCAAATGGCGTTTATTTTTCTCCAAATCTCCCCTGTCCCCTATACGATTACTTTTAGAATTATAGTAATAATATTTCTGTATCAGCTTATTTCCATTTTTCAGTTTTAATTCAGGAAACGATTTTGCAATTTCATCTTTATTTTGATTTGTAATGATCTTCCCTTCCCATACATATTGTAATGCGATATCCGCCAGTGAACGTTTTTTTAAAGAAGTAATAGCACTGGATTCATTTTTTATGTGGTCTTGTATCAGAGAAAAGAAGGACTGTATCGTACCTAAATAATAAACATCAATAATTTTAGATGAATTTAACTTTATTAGTTCACATAATAATCCCAACCGTTCATTCCTGGAATGCAACATTGATAACCGCTTAATTAACCAATTATTAAGAAAATCACGATAAGGTCTTTCCACTGCCATTAAATGGCCCAGTTCATTAACGAAAGAATTGATCATTTCCCTTCGTTCCGGTTTTAATTCTGCATTCATAGATTTGAAAAAAATTAAATGACCTTTAGTCCGGCTCTATTGAAATATGGGTGATCTGAGAGATTGATTGCCGTTTCTTCTTTTGATACATTAATGTATTTTAAAAATTCCTTTTCAGTTTTATGACCGGATATCTTCATAATATCGATAGTTGGAATCCCGGCCAGATACATATTGGTACAACCGGATCTTCGGGCTGTATGAGTTACAACAAGCTCATTTTTCGGAATTTCTTTTTTAACCTTCAGCCCTCCTCTTGTATATTCCATTTTGATTAAATCAGAAATACCAGCCATTACAGCTATTTTCTTGATCCTGTCATTAACTTTTTGTTCGTAACATTTCGGAAGATTATAATCATATCTCTTCAGTATTTCTTCTAACTCGGATCTTACAGGAATAATAACTTTCTCTCCTGTTTTTTGCTGGATTAGCTCAATTACTTTTTTCCCGTTATTTAAAACCTTAAGGTTGGATGGGGATATTTTTGAATAATCAGAGAATCTTTGAGCCGTGTAACATCCGACAAGGAAAATATCTCTGGCTGATTCATAAAGAGGACTATCTTTAAGGTCCAATTCAAAGATCTTCTTTATCTCTGATTCATTCAGGTAAATATTATGGACCATCTCCCCTATTATTTTAAAGCTTTTCCTCTCAAATTCAGTCTGGTTGTGCAAACCTTCCTCCTTTGCTTGCTTCATCAATCCCTTTAAAATCTTCACATACTTACCGATTGTATTTGGGCTGTGATTCCTTTGCTTACAGAAACTGACAAAATCATTATAAAAGTCTATTGTAATATTTTCAAAGCTTACCGGTTTATATGGGCGTGGCGTTTCGTTTTTCTCTTTAAGTTCATTCAATCTCTTTTCAGGATAAATACCCTGATACTCATTAAACAGGTTCTGAAAACCCTTTATATTCTTTAAATAACCGTAAGAGTATATTTTTTTGTCATAATAGGTCAATCTCTCTCCATTGGTTGCTTCACTGTGATATCTTTCAATATATTGAGAAAGATTTTCAGTTCCTGCGTTCCTTTTATCATAGAATTTATCAATAATGGTTTTCAACCATTCCTTTGTGACTGCATTACCTTTCAGGTTAAAAAGTTCATTAAGAATAAAATCCCTCATCCTGGAGAATTTTTCTTCGATCCCCACTTTATTTTCTTCAGTGAATATTTCGGTATATAGAATTCTCTGCCTGAATGATTGAGTTTTGTTGCTCCAGTATTCCGGGAAAATCCTTTCCGGAGTCTGTACAATTATATCGGTCTTTCTCCCGTCCCTGAACCTTAAATAAATTGTAGCAGGTTGTTTCTTTCTGTCTGATCTAACAATAAAACTGATGGTCGCCATTTTGTAAACGTTGTGGATAATAATACAAAGATAACTTTTCCCCACATTTTCCCCACGATTTTTTAATCTAATGTAATCCGGCTTAATTAAATCCTTTTGTAAATAGCTGTATTTAATTATATTCCATGAATCTACAAGCAGAGCAAATTTGTGAAAGTTAACTGTTTGACGTCCCCTATGGACTACAGCAATGCCCTGCAATCGATTGATTAGCGGGGTTTTTTATTATTAACAACTAAAAGAAGCATTAAATTAACAACCAGATGTCATCGACCGGCTGTTCCATACAATCAACTAATTAACACTTTATTGATCCAATATCCCACTATTATACCACTCTGTACCCTGACATTCACTAATCACACCTTCATTTTCACATTCCGGACAATCCAGTATTTTTGCGAGAGCATCAATTAAAAACTAAAACTTGAACAATATGAAAAACTTGAAATTCATTGCGGGGACTTTCCTTGGAATTCTTATTGGAATGTTCTTATTCATTATCATCTCCTTTAAACCTGAACCGACAGTTTCCCTTCCACAGTCATCCAATAAGATAACCAGCCTCAATTCAAAAACAGAAGTATACAGATTGAATGTAGATAATAATCAATACATCGTTGTCGTAAATACTGGCGGGGGAACTGCAATAGTCAAGCATCGGTAAGCATTAACTTAATCAAAGATTAAAAGGTTCTCTCTGTCCAGAATGCAACCAGTTCAGTGGAGAGTGTGCTGGTAATAAAAGCGTTGTCATCTTCTAACTTGCACATTAAATGTTTTTTGAAATTTATCACGAAATCATTTTAAATATACCCTATGGAAAACTCAGACAAACAGTGGAGAAACATTTACGAAGCGGGTGCAGTAACCACAATAATCGTTTTATGTGGAATTACACTTGATATGGTTGTTGGTTCAATAACAGGCGGGGATGTTGCAGCACTTCCTCAAACCGCGGTTGAAAGGTTCAATCAATTTAAAAACAATCCCCTGTTGGGTTTGTACAATCTTGATTTGCTAAATACTATTATCCAGATAATTTTTATTCCTTCATTTTTTGCACTTTATGCTGTTCATCGGGAAACCAGCAAGCCTTCGGCAAGCCTTGCTCTAATCCTGTTCCTTATCGGAACAACCATCTTTGTATCTGGAAATACTGCCCTGACCATGCTGGATTTAAGCCACAATTATTTCAAATCAGGTACAGAAGAGCAAAAACTTCTTATTGCAGCAGCAGGCGAAGCAATGCTGGCAAAGGGGTCACATGGAAACCTTGGAGTATTCATTGGATTTGTGCTGCCGACATTTGCTAATGCATTGATGTCATGTGTTATGCTTAATGGGAAGGTTTTCAGTCGTGCCACATCATACATCGGAATAATTGGCAATTCCCTGATGATTGTATACCTCATTCTCGTTACATTCAATCCTGAGGTGGAGCAACTGGCATTAGCATTTGCCATGCCAGCAGGATTATTGGTAATGGTTTGGATGTTTTTATATACAATCAAACTGTTTAAAATGAGTAAATAATTGATGAAGCTGCATTAATTGGTAACGCAATATGCCTTTACAGCAATTCGCGACAGATTTCTCGCTTCGCTCGAAATGACAATAGAACAGGGGATTAAAAGTGGGGGGAAGCCGGGGCGTTTTGATTAAAATCAGGTTCCTGGAGAAAAGTTCAGGCAAAACGCCCCGGCTTCCCCCCTCCCCTGTCAATGCAAATACTTGTCATTCTGAGCGAAACGCAGTAAAGCGAAGAATCCTTCCCGACAGGCAGGAATTTAATACATATCCCCCGCGGCATGTAACAGGTTTAAGTTTTGTCAGAAACGGCTTTTCTTCTCCCAATTCTTGCTCCAATAATTGAACCAACAAATGACAGAATAAGAATCCCGCTTATACAAATCCTGTCAGATAATTTCATGTAAGTTAAAATAATCTTGAGCTATGCCTGTAATTATTCAAAAATCATTTTTTTTGCAGAATCTTAATCCGGACTTAACTGAAAATAAATGTCAATGTTAAATCTTAATAAATTAATTCTGATAATTACGGGATTATTATTTTTTACCTCTGTGTCTTCCATGGATTGGCCGGACTGGCGAGGAAATAACCGCGACGGCATTTGGAAAGAGTCCGGAATTGTAAAGAAATTTAATGGTAAAACAATTCCCCTGAAATGGAGTATTCCCTGCGGACCGGGTTACAGCGGCCCGACAGTATCCGGAGGCAGAGTCTATATTACCGACCGGCCGGAGAAATCTGCAGCCTCGGAGAGAGTACTCTGCGTGGATGCCAAAAACGGGAATACAATCTGGACTTACAGTTATGCATGCCAGTATGGGAATGTTGGTTACCCGAACGGACCACGCACATCTGTTGTTATAAATGACGAAAAAGCATACTCCCTGGGAACCGTTGGTAATTTATTCTGCTTTGATGCAAAAACCGGTACTGTCTTATGGCAGCGTGACCTGAACCGTGAATATCAGATAAAAATGCCCATCTGGGGAATTGCTTCTACTCCCCTGATATATGAGAACAGAATAATAATACCCATAGGTGGAAGCATGAGCGCTTCCATTATAGCACTTGATAAGAATTCAGGGAAGGAGATATGGCGTTCAATGAATGATAAGATCTCCTATTCACCCCCTGTCCTGATCCAACAGGCAGGTAAGCCTGTCGTTGTGGTCTGGACAGCTGATAATCTTAACGGTCTGGATCCGGAAACGGGAAAGGTGTACTGGAAGATACCTTTTTCAGTTAAGATGGGAATGGGAATCTCGACACCTGTCCGGTACGGTGATTACCTGTTCGTGAGCTGTTTCTATAGCGGCTCATTGCTGGTAAAACTCAGCCGTCAATCAATCACTGCTGAAAAAATATGGTTACGGGTGGGAGAAAGTGAATATAAAACCGATGCTCTACATTGTGTCATTAATACACCATTGATCAAAGATGACTGCATTTACGGAGTCGACAGTTATGGAGAATTACGCTGCCTCCGGCTTTTAACGGGCGACCGTCTGTGGGAGAATCTTTCTGCAGTGACAAAAAACAGATGGGCTAATATTCATTTTATCCAGAATGGAGAACAAACCTGGATGTTCAATGAACACGGAGAACTTTTAATTACTCAACTTTCCCCGCAGGGACTGAAAATTTTGAGTCGTGCCAAGCTGATAGAACCAACCACCGGACAATTGAACCGCAACGGAACCGGGGTAACCTGGAGCCACCCTGCTTTTGCAAACCGACATGTTTTTGCCAGGAACGATAACTCTCTGATTTGTGCTTACCTGGGAGAATAACCTATTATTCTCACGTATAAGCATAGTCCTCCTGCAAATAGTCCTTCAATAAACTATTCATACCTTAATGCTTCAACGGGATTTTTAACTGCAGCTCTCCGGCTCTGGAAAATTACAGCGGACAAAGCTACCACATAAGCTATCGCGGGACCTGCTATAAAAAGCCAGAAGGGCATTGAAGCCCTGAAGTTAAACCTCGACAGGAACACATTCCCGAGAATGTATGCTGCAGGAATCGAAATAACCGAGGCTATAATAAGCCATTTTGAAAAGCTTACAGATTCAATATCCGGAATGCTCAGAAGATCTGCCCTGATACTTTCAGAATGTCTTTCTGCCTTTTCAGAGCCGGCAATTATCAATAATCTGTCCTTATCAAAACCAAGATCATAATTCCGGAAATAACTGTCCTGAATCTTAATGATCAGAACAAATATTATAAGTACGACAGGAATTGTAAACTGGGAAACAATCAGGCTCTGGCGGAAAAAAGAAAAGCTGTGACTGGTGAGCATCTCCCCCCTAAGTATATTCACGGGTTTGGATGACGAGATATACAATGCAGGCAGCAGTCCTGATGCAATTAAAGTAAAAACTGCTATTCCCGCAAAAGCCAGAATGATCTCCGGATCACCGAAATTGAACTGCACATTTCCATGAAATGCCCTGTTTAAGCTATTAATCACTACACGTGCAAGGTCGGTCGCCGTCAGAAAACTGATCAGTATGAGTAAAACCGATTCGCCCAGATGCTGTAAAATGATGGTCGATTTATGTGCACCAACAACTTTCCTGATTCCGGCATCCTTGTATCTTCTTGTATTCAAAGCTATTGTCAGGTTGATAAAATTAAAGCAGGCAATGAGAAGAATAGAAAAACCAATACAGCCGATCAATACCAGGTTCCGCATCTCCCTTCAGATCCTTTTACCATCCGAATAATAATAAAGTATCTTCTCTTTTAAAGGAAAAAGGAACAGCTCCTGATTAAGAGTAGTCTCCTGATCTTTTATCAGACCTTTTAACTTTTCGTTTACATTCCGGACATCTGCATTATCAGCTAACAAAGCCCATACCTGATTTGCCGAGGCCCCGGTTTCAAGAGCCCACCTGTTCCCCGACAGGAACTTCGAAAACGGCATTATGAAATCGAACTGCAAATAAGACCGGGAGGGAACGTCTTTCATCACACCGGAAATGGTGAACACTTCCTCCGCAGGCTCTTCTTTATTATTCAGTGTCAGGCCGATACAATCAATTGTTTTAAAAAATTTGATCGCCATCCTTTCAGAAATTATAATCGAATTAATATCCGTCAAAGCACTTTCAGCTGAGCCTCTGACAAGAGGAAATGAAAATATTTTCAGGAAATCAGGATCGGCATAGATACCGTTTTCCGAAAAAGTCACGCCTCCTGTAATAAATATACAGCTTCGGTTTACAACCCTGGCCAGCAATTCGATTCCGGTAATGTTCCCTTCAATAAGGTCCGCCAGTGATGCAGAAAGTAATTCCTTTGGAAAGCGGTCACCATTGAAATAAGAAACATTTGCCTCAACTTCATACAAACGGTCATAATTCCGGTGGAATTTATCATAGTCCAGTACACGTGTATATTAAGTACTGCAACTATTGTGCAGGTAAGTCCGAATGTAAGGCTCAGATAATTGATCAGGGTATATGTCTTGTTCCGCCATAGGAACCGGACTGCAGTTATGATGAAATTCTTTAACATGGCTTCTTAAGTAAATTCAAGTACTCAATTACCATTATTATGCCGGATTATTAAGTTATTTATAATGTGCATTTTAAAAAATTTAAATGCTATGCTCCGTAAATATTTTTTACAATATTCCGTAAACTAATTTTACAATTACCAGTTTTTACCGAAGAGACTGTGTATTTATACTGACAGCGAATATAATCGGTAATACTAAAATTTGACAATGCCATCAGGATAACTTAACTTTGGTAATGGAATAAGGAATCCGGGGCTCTGAAAACCTGATTCCGGTACATATGAAGATTATCAAAACCTGATTCCGGTAATTTATTTTATCCTGATTGTTACTTAAAACTATTAAGAAATGGAAATCTGGTCGGCCGAAATTAAAGAAATCCGGAAGTTGTTTGAATCCCTGAAAGGTGAGTTGCCCGACCTGGAGAAGGAACTGGAGAGGCTTGTAGGTGCGGATGATGAAAACATGGTACTGTTATATTCAAGAAGATGTCTTGAGGTTATTATAACAGATCTGTGTGAATGTGAACTTAAACGGCCCCGTAAGACCGAGCCTCTTAAAGGGATCATCGACAAGCTGCTAAAGGAGGAAAAAGTACCTGCACACATCATTACTTCGATGCACGGCCTGAACGACCTGTCAAATTATGGCGCCCATCCGAAAGATTTTGAGCCTGAACAGGTGAAACCGGTACTGTCCAATCTGAATATAATTATCAAATGGTACCTGAAGTGGAAGGAAAGTATTGCTGCAACAGTACCCGGGACAGTCCGGGAAAAACCTCTGTACACGGAACCACGGCCGGAAGCAGAAATAAAGAAAATTCATCTGCCCTCAGGTTCAAAGAGACAAAAAGTATTGTCGGGATTTATTTTACTGTCTGTATTAGTGCTGATATCAGTATTTATTTATCCGCTTATATTTAAAAAGGATAGCGGGGAACTTTACAAGCCCGCAGGAGAACGATTATCGGTTGCAATAATGCCCTTCCAGAATCTTACAAATGACTCCACCTGGAATATCTGGCAGGGAGGAATCCAGGATAACCTCATAACCACCCTTTCAAATTCTCCCGATATTAAAGTAAGGCATAAGGAGACGGTAAACCGCCTCCTTCAGAACGAATCACCTGAAAATTATGCATCCGTAATACCTTCAATAGCTAAAATCATTTCAAAGAAACTGGAGGTGGATGCGTTTATTTCAGGCAGTATAAATCAGGCAGGTAACGTTACCAGGATAAATGCCCAGCTTATCGACTCAAAAACAGATGAGGTATTTAAGTCATTCCAGGTTGACGGAACCTCGGATAAAATGCTTTTCGCTGTTGATTCTCTTTCTTCGTTGGTGATGGATTTCCTGACCTTAACCAAAATGGTCGGTGATCAGCCGAAGTATAAAAAGTATGTTCCGCTTACCAGATCGCCGGAAGCGTATAGTTACTATCTAAGGGGGGAATCGGCCCGGAGCAAACGGGATTACAAACTGGCCCGGGAAATGTTCTCCAGGGCACTTGCCATCGATTCAAATTATCATCATATGAAATTGCTAATGGCTGTAGCTTTTATGAACGACGGGGAATATGAGGAGGCCAGAAAATGGAGCGACAGGGCATATGAAAAAATTGACCAGATGCCGGTTCTCCTTAAAATTCTGACAAATGCAAATCATGCTTCCTTCCATGGAACCCCTGCAGAAGAGACAGCTTATCTTGAACAATATCTGGAAATTGATGATAAGTTCCCCGGAACATGGTTTGATATAGGGCTTAATTACGAGGGTCTTCTCCAGTTTGACAAAGCCATTCCCTATTATGAGAAAGCACTTGAAATTTACCACGATATCAAAATGAAGCCATGGTGGATCTACAATTATGTTGAACTGGGATATTCTTATCATCAGACCGGCCAGTATAAGAAGGAGGAAAAACTATACAAGAAAGCTGACGAAGACTTTCCGAACGAAACCGGACTTATCTGGAGAAAAGCAATACTTTACCTGACCTTAAGAGACACAACAAGGGCTAATAAACTTATCAGACAATACAGAATAGTCTATCATCAGAATGCCTGGTCCGAACCGGCGCTTGAACGTAATATGGGATGGGCCTATACCCAGGCAAAAATGCCTGATGAAGCCGAGAAAGCTTTCCGGAAATCAGTCAGCCTTGATAACGGATCTCCCTGGTGGACTTATTATCTTGCAAATTTCCTTATCGAACAGGACAGAAATATTGATGAGGGGCTTGAACTGGCCGATAAAGCTCTGGAACTAGGCAAAGGTCAGTATGAATGGATCTGGCTCGACTGCAAGGGCTGGGGTCTCTATAAAAAGGGAAGGTACAGGGAGGCACTGGATATACTTCAGAGATCATGGGATCTTAGAAGAACTAAAGCTCAGTATGATCACCAGGCATTCATGCACCTCGAAGAAGCAAAAAAGGCTGTTGCCACTCTGTAATATACCAGGCGTTAAATCTGCCGTAATATTGTTATCCTGCCGGATTCCTTCCTGAAGATTCCCGGATTTCTTAATTATTTGTTAAACTGACTAATCTGATTTACCCTGACAGTAATATGGCACGTAATTTGGAATTGTTATAAATAAATATAAAACGGAGGTAAAAATGAAAACGATAAAATCAAATATAGTAAGCCTCTTTCTGATAAGCGGACTATTCTTTATATTTCCAAACACGTACTCCCAGAATGTAAAGCTTGACCGTCATGAACGAAAGGAGGTAAGAAAGGCTCAGCAGGCTGCAAACTTTTATGTTCTTGATTCCCTTCTCAATGCAAGAAGCTTTGTCCTTGTGGCCGATTACCTTAAAAACCAGTACGGTGATATGATGCCCGTTCCCTCGATGATCAACTTCATAAGAATTAACGGTCCGACAGGTGTCATTCAGACCGGATCGAATTTCGCAAGGGGTTATAATGGAGTCGGGGGTGTTACTGCTGAAGGTACTATAGGTAACTGGGAAGTATTCAGTGATGCCAAACGGTTTGCTCACAGAGTTCGCTTCAGTATAATTTCGAATATCGGACACTATGATGTTTCGATGGTAGTCAGCTCTGACAACCGTGCTTCGGCAACCGTTACAGGTATGTGGAGGGGCAGGCTCACATGGGACGGACATCTTGAAACGGTTGGAAATACAAGGGTTTTCAAGGGGCAGAACACCATTTAATCGGAGCGGTGTGCGATATCCGGCATGCGGCGCCAGGCGTCCGGCCTCCGGCGAGCAGCTTCCGGAATCTAAAGACTATGATCCGGAATCTTCCATCCGGCAATTTCTGGTCGGCTACCACAAGCCATAAGCCGCATGCCGCACGCCGCATGCCGGTATCCGACCGCCGAAAAAAATAACCCCGATAATTTTAAACCTTAAAGTTACTGATTATAAAAAAATAATTATCTTTGCCCCGCTAAAAACAGAATAGATTACAAAATGGCATACCACAAATCATCGGAAAAAAGGATCAGGCAGACTGCAGTAAAGAGTGAAAAGAACAAGTATTATGCAAAGACAATGCGTAATGCACTTAAAGAGATCCGTTCAAAGACAGATAAGAAAGAAGCCGCTGAGATGCTGCCAAAAATGAGTTCAATGCTTGACAGGCTGGCAAAGAAGAATATTATTCATCCTAAAAAGGCTGCAAACCTGAAATCTTCAGTTACAAAGCTTGTAAATAACCTGAAATAAATCAGATTAGTATAATTCCCGGGGCCGTCAGTTTCTGACGGCCTTTTTTTATTTATAATAACTTAGCCCCTCTCCCCGATAGCCGTCAACTTAACGAAGTTTTGTGGAAAAATTTCCCCTCCTTTTTTCAAGGAGGGGTGGCCAGACCATAGGATCATCTGATGGACAGAAATATAGATGTTCTGGCCGGGGTGGTTTATTTTATTCAGAGACATAAATTCCCGTTTGCTAATTCCGTTTTAACCACCCCGGCGGTGTCGGCCTGAGGTCGACCTTGCATATTTAAATCCCTTTTCATAAATTGCATCCGGAATAATAATTTTCGCTGCATGTCTCTAAAAATTACCGACTGGGCTGCCGGTGACAGGCCCAGGGAAAAGCTAATCGAGAAAGGAACTTCAAGCTTAAGTGATGCCGAACTCCTGGGTATTCTGATCAGTTCGGGCACGAAGGACAAATCGGCTGTCGATCTTGGCCGCGAGCTGCTCTGCATGGCAGGCAACAACCTTAACAATCTGGCAAAACTATCAGTTTCTGATCTCAGGAAACTACATGGAATAGGTCCGGCCCGAGCCGTTACTATTGCCGCAGCACTTGAACTTGGGAGGCGTAGGAAACTATCAGATGTACAGGACACAATACAGATAAAAGCCTCGAAAGATGTTGCAGATATCTTTCAACCTCTTCTCTCCGATCTTTCGCACGAGGAGTTCTGGATTTTATACCTCAACAGGTCAAATAAAGTCATCACCAGAATGAAACTCAGCCAGGGAGGGGTAAGCGGTACAGTAACCGACGTAAGAATAGTAATGAAAAAAGCGGTCGAACTCCTTGCTTCAGGTATCATTCTGTGCCATAATCATCCTTCCGGAAACCTTAATCCGAGCGAAGCTGATTCAAAAATCACCCGGAAGATCAAAGAAGCCGGAAGCTTCATGGATATACAACTGCTTGATCATCTGATAATATCTGACAAGGATTATTACAGCTTTGCGGATAACGGCCTGATTTAATTTTTACCACGGAGTTACACTGTTTTTACTTTTTTTAACCCCGTGAATACTCAGTGTAACTCAGTGGTTAAATAATATCATGCTTCTGAACCTCACTTTTGTCCTTGCATTCTGCCAGAAGTTCCTGAATGCTTTTATTAAATACCGGATGTACCATATCCCCGGCAATCTCACATAACGGAACCAGAACAAACTTCCTGTCCTGGATCTTCGGATGAGGAATTGTCAGTACCTTATTCTCAAAAATCCTGCTTCCGAAGAATAAAATATCAATATCAATAATCCTCGATTTGTATCCGCTTCCTTCCCTTAGCCTTCCCATCATCGCTTCGATCATCAGTATCCTTCCGAGCAAACCCGATGGTGTCAGTCCGGTCTCAACCTCAGCCACAATATTCAGAAACTTTGTATCACTCTTAAAACCCCAGGGTTCGGTCTCATAAACTGATGAGACCATGATAAGATTACCAATATGTTCCCTTATAAGGGCGATTGCCTTCTTCAGGTTCTCCTCCCTTTCGCCAAGGTTTGTCCCGATCCCCAGAAAGACGTTTTTCATACGCATATCAGATCATTTCCAAATGTATTAAATAGCATGACACAGTTAAATATTTTTGCGGTTTTTTATATATTTGGCTCTCTTTTAATTAAAAAGATCCCGCAATGAAAAATTTCCTTCTTTACGTACTGGCCACGATAGTTGGTATTATTCTCGCATCCCTGATTTTCTTTTTTATCATGCTGGCAACATTCAGTGTAATGGTTGCATCAGGGGATAAAAGCGCTTCTGTCGGAAAGAACTCTGTCCTTGTACTCAAATCAGGAATGTCCATCCCTGACAGGACCGATCCGAATCCCTTTGCCGGCTTCGATATTATTAATATGACTGTAACTCAGGTCCCGGGATTAAATGATATTCTCAGGAATATTGATAAAGCAGCAAAAGATGAAAATATAAAGGGTATCCTTATTGAAACAGGAATAATGCCGACAGGGTGGGCAACAACTGAAGAGATCCGCAATGCACTTAAGAAATTCAGGGAGAAGAGCGGCAAATTTGTAATTTCATATACAGATTATGTACTGCCGCAGGAAGGTTATTATCTTTCCACTGCTGCAGATAAGATATACCTTAATCCTTCATCGACTCTCGATTTTAAAGGATTGAGCGGTGAGATAATGTTTTATAAGAATGCTCTTGAGAAACTTGGCGTTGAAGTACAGGTAACGCGTCACGGTAAATTCAAGGGAGCCGTGGAACCTTATATCCTCGACAGGCTGAGTGCGGAAAACAGGGAACAGATAAAGGATTATGTAGGATCGATATGGGATCATACTGTTTCAGAGATCGCGGAATCGCGGGGCATGACCACTGAACAGCTTAATAAGCTTGCAGATAACCTTGCCGGATACAATGCTGACGGCGCTTTCACCTCAGAGCTTGTAGATGGCCTCATCTACCGCGATCAGATGATCGATACTCTTAAGATACTTTCCGGACTGACAACCGATGACAAGATTGCCATGGTCCCGATGGCAAAATATACAAAGGTCCCCGATCCCGATAAAGTCCTTACGACAAAGACCAGAGTAGCAGTTATATATGCTTCAGGTACGATAACGATGGGAAAAGGAAACGATTATAATATTGGCGGTGACAGGTATGCTGAGGTAATAAGAAAAGAACGAAAAGACAGTACCGTGAAGGCTATAGTGCTGCGGGTTAACTCTCCGGGAGGAAATGCAATTGCTTCCGATATTATGTGGCGGGAACTCGAGATGGCAGCAAAGGTAAAACCGGTAGTCATTTCAATGGGGAATTATGCAGCATCGGGAGGCTATTTTATTTCTGCACCGGGAACAAAAATCTATGCCGATCCCAATACAATCTCAGGATCAATAGGGGTATTCGGATTAATACCCAACACAGGGAAGCTGATGGAACAGAAGCTCGGTATCAATACAGAAACAGTTAATACAAACCAGAATTCCGACTTCCCGTCAATTTTCAGACCCATGAATGTTTATGAGAAGCAGGTAATGCAGGAAAATATTGAAAAGATCTACAGTGATTTTGTCGGAAAGGTTTCTGCGGGAAGAAAAATGACTTATGATTCTGTTGACAGTATAGCACAGGGAAGGGTCTGGAGCGGTACCAGCGCCCTGAGACTGGGACTTGTCGATACAATAGGCGGATTGAATGAGGCCGTTAAGGGAGCAGCGGCCCTTGCCGGTATCAGTACTTATTCAATAAGGGAACTGCCGGTTGTTGAAGATCCTTACATGAAATTGTTAAATCAGCTCAGCCGTGAAATTAAACTCAGCCTTCTTAAAAAGGAACTCGGAGAATCGTTCAGGTTCTATAAAGAGCTTTCGGAGATAAGAGAGTTGTCCGGGATACAGGCCCGATTGCCCTACTTTATTGAGATCAACTAAACCATGGGGAACAGACGAAGTATATTCCTGTACCCCCTTTCACTTATCTGGAGATTAATAACAGACTTCAGGAACTTCCTTTATGATTCGAAAATCCTGAAATCTCACAAGTTTAACCTTCCTGTCATCTGTGTAGGGAATATCACAGTGGGGGGAACCGGGAAAACGCCTCACTCGGAATATCTTATTAACCTTCTGAGCAAAAAGTTCAATGTTGCACTTTTAAGCCGGGGGTACAGACGAAAGACCAGAGGATTCCGCTTTGCAGGACCCGGATCCGCTTCCGCCGATATTGGAGATGAGCCCTTGCAGATAAACAGAAAATTTCCGGATATTACCGTCGCTGTCGACAGTGACCGGGTAAGAGGTGTCCAAAAGATCCTCTCTGAAAAACCCGAAACTGATGTTATTATCCTTGACGATGGTTACCAGCACAGAAGGATAAAGCCCGGATTATCCATTCTCCTGTCGGATTTCGGAAGACCCATCTGGTGCGACAATCTTCTCCCCTGGGGGAATCTTAGGGAAAGAGCCTCCAATATAAACAGGGCAGATATTATTCTGATCACAAAAACGCCGGAAAATATTTCTGAAAGAGTGCGTAAAAATTCAGAATCTGAGCCTGTATTGTCATCAGGACAATCACTGTTTCTTACAACTTTCATTTACAGGGATCCGCTTCCTGTTTTTGACAGTAGGTCATCGGATCCGCTGACTTTTAACCTTTCCGGATGCGGTATTATACTGATTACGGGAATCGCAAGCCCGAAACCTCTTTACGATCATATTCGTAAAAGCTGTAAAGAGATAATCCATATCCCGTTCGGAGATCATCATAATTACACTCCGGCAGACATTGATAAAATTATTAATTTAATGAACAGCCTGGGGACAGAAAAAAAATATGTTTTCACAACTGAAAAGGATGCTGTCAGGCTCCGAGAAGTGCGGGATATTGATGAGTCCCTGCGTTCGGCAATGTATTTTATTCCTGTAGAGATCCGTTTTCTTAATAATAAAGAGGAAGAATTTAATAATCTGATAATTGACTATGTTGGAAAAAATAAACGAAACGACTGAATTCCTGAGATCCAGAGGATTTATTGATCCTGATGCCGGAATTATTCTGGGAACAGGTCTGGGCGGACTCACTGCAGGTATGGAAAACTGCATTGAAATTGATTACAAAGACGTTCCCAATTTCCCTGTCTCAACTGTCGAAGGTCATGCCGGCAAGCTTATCTATGGCGATTTCGGAAAGAAAAAAATAGTCGCTATGAAAGGCAGGTTTCATTATTATGAGGGATATGGACCCGGACAGGTTTCTTTTCCTGTAAGGGTTTTAAAATATCTCGGGATAAAGTGCCTTTTCCTCTCGAATGCTGCAGGAGGACTAAACCCGGCATTCAGTATTGGTGATATTATGATAATCACCGATCATATTAATCTGCTTCCAAATCCTCTCATGGGACCGAATGATGACAGGATAGGGGTCCGTTTCCCTGACATGGGTGAGGCTTATGATAAATATCTTATAAAAAGGGCCTGTCTTATTGCACAGGAGCATAAAATAAAAGTGCATAAGGGAGTTTATCTTTCAACCACCGGCCCTACTTTCGAAACACCGTCTGAATACAAATATTTCCGTATCATAGGTGCAGATGCAGTGGGGATGTCAACAACACCTGAGGTCATTGTTGCACGTCACATGAATCTTCCGTGTTTTGCAGTGAGTATCATAACCGATCTCGGCGTTGAAGGCAAAATTGCCTATACAACACATCATTCGGTACTTGAAGAAGCAGCCAAAGCAGAAGACAAAATGACAACAATAATGACGGATCTGATAGCGTCATTATAACAATTCTCCTGCTGAAAGAGATATTACGAGTTTTAGCTCCCCTCTTGGGAGGGCATTGCCGTCAACTTAACGGAGTTTCGTGGATAAAAGTCTCCCCCTCCTTTTTTCAAGGAGGGGTGGCCAGACGCAGAAATCGTCGGACTTGCAGAAATTTAAATTGTCTGGCCGGGGTGGTTTATTAAATTCTTATTTATTACTTTTCATCCTAATGGATAGCATACACCTCTATAACAGAAAAAGTCTCAAACCTCTCACATCATTTCTGAGAATTAATTCCACTTCAGCTGAGTCCGTTTTATGTAATCAACTAAAGTCAAAGAATCTTGAAAGAAGAAAGTTCAGAAGACAATAAAGTATTAACCACCCCGGCCGGGAAAGCTGGATTGTAATCATACCAAAGTTACCAATCCCGGCCACCCCTCCTTGAAAAAAGGAGGGAAAACTTTTCCCCCCAAACCCTTAGGTTAACGGCTATGCCCCAAACCCCTCCCAGGAGGGGATTTCGTTGAATCACCTACTCCCAGGAGGGGATTCGAAAGAACTTCCCTGGACGTGGTTTTTCACCTTCTTACCACTGCAACAACTCTCTTCCACTTCTCCGTTTTTCCGCTGACATTATACATCTCTGTCAGAATGATATAGATTCCGGCGCGGACGGGCGATCCGTCATCTCCGGTTCCATCCCAGACAATTGAAGCCCGGCTTCCGGCCAGATAATTTTCGACTATCCTTCTTATATAGCTTCCAGTCTCATCAAACAGCGTAACTGTAACCGTACTGCCGGGATCACCTGTGTTTAAATCTATTACAAGAACATCTTCATAGCCGTCATTATCAGGAGAAATTCTCGAAGAGGAGAAAACCAGCTTCTCTTCTGAAGGCTTTTCAACCGTAAAAACAGAATTCCGGGCTCCGGGTGTTCCCCACCCTGAACTCTCCGATGCCGAATGCCAGCTCCCGCTCTCTTCCGATTGAAGATCCGGTCTTATTTTTTCGAGAGAGATGCCTTCATTCTCTGAAAGCAGGGAATAATGTTGTTCCCCGGTATAAATAACTTCATCAATCTTATCAAGATGCCGGTTCAGAAGCAGAAGGTGCCCGCGATCATCAGGCATGGAAGGCAGTAATGAAACACCGAACAGATTTTCCGGAACTGATGAAGGATATCCTGAGATAACTTTATCCCTGTCGGTGGTTATGGCAAAATATGTTCCCGGAATTATACATCTATGCTCATTTACAAATTGCCTTGCCTCTGAAGGAGTTCCTGTGTCGGTGTTTACAGATGCCATTAACAGCCCGGAAGCATCCAATACCTTTTCAGACAGGTTGAAGAGTTCAATATAATCCGGGCAATCAGGTAAAGGATTGAAGAGTAGTTCATTAAAAACCAGATCCTCAGGTTCTGCCGATTCAGGCAGACCAAAACTGAAACATCGCACCGATGAACTGTTACCCGCAAAATCGGATACAGCTTCCGGCAGACAGATCGTGTAAACTCTGCCTCTTTTCAGGTAATCTCCGGGAGTCAGAATGAATCCTCTGAAAAGCGGTTCAGATACTCCTGCGGCACTGATCCCTGATCCGTTAAGTGTAATAGCGGAGATGTGAGCAGCAAATCCCGGTACCGGCTCACTTAATTCAATTGATATCCGGATGCTGTCTTCCGGGAATACATTCACAATCCCCCGAAAAGAGTTATCGGGATTTGACCGTAGTGATGAATTCCTGCTTCCAGGGGTACCGCCTTTCCGGGAGGATGAGGCTTCCCAGTTTCCTTCTGCAAAAAAGGGGGAATCAGGATCAATAATTTCCAGTGACCAGCCTCCTCCGCTCTTTAATGCACTTCCATACCATCCGGAAGAATATTCAACACCATTAATAAAATTCCCCTGATCATCTGACAGGACAATGATTCTTCCCTTGTCGGTGAGCGCCGGAAAAGGCTTTAAGCCAACCGTCCTGCCAAAGGGTGCAAATAATGAAGTGTCAGCGACTGCGGTTAAGATAAGATATTCACCCGGAAAAATTTCCAGGTTGGGGAAGAACGAATTCTGATCAGCTGATGAGAGTCTCCATTTCGCGAGATTAATCGTGTTGTCTGAACGGTTAAATATTTCGATATATTCCTCAGGGGGAAGTTCAACCGCAGGTATCGGATCTGCCATTATTTCTGAAATCACAATATCTCCTGGTTCTGCACGGAATGACATCTGTACCTGATCCCGGTCAGGTGGAACCATGAGATCACATAATGCCATAACCGGCAAAAAATGAATCAGTAAAATAACTTTTTTCATGCAGCGTGACAGAATGAAAAAAACGTTATTTTTGACCGTTTTTTTACTAATGTAAATTTAGGAATAATTTAAAAATTACCAATTAAAAGAAATATGAAAGTTGCTGTTGTAGGAGCTACCGGCATGGTTGGCCGGACAATGATGAAAGTCCTTGAAGAGAGACACTTCCCTGTTACTGAGCTTATCCCTGCCGCTTCAAGCAAATCGGTTGGTAAAGAAATAATTTTCAACGGAAAGCCGGTGAAGATTGTCAGCGTAAAGGAAGCTGTTGAAGCCAGACCTGTATTTGCTATTTTTTCCGCAGGTGCATCAGCTTCAAAGGAATGGGCTCCTGTCTTTGCTCAGAACGGAACAGTGGTTATTGATAATTCATCGGCATGGCGTATGTATGACGATGTCCCCCTTATTGTTCCCGAGATTAACAGTCACGTTCTGAAGAAAGGCGACAGGATAATCGCAAATCCAAACTGCTCAACCATACAGATGGTAATGGCACTTGCTCCCCTTCACAGGAAATATAAGATCAAACGTCTTGTTGTTGCCACCTACCAGTCAGTAACCGGTACGGGTGTAAAAGCTGTCCGGCAGATGGAAAATGAACGGAGCGGCATAAAAGGAGAAATGGCTTATGCACACCCCATTGATATGAACTGTTTCCCACATGGAGGAACATTTCAGCCCGACGGATATACCACCGAAGAACAGAAACTCATTGACGAAACAAGAAAGATCCTTGAAGACAAGTCTATAATGGTAACTGCAACCGTTGTGAGAATACCTGTTGTCGGCGGACATTCGGAAGCAGTAAATATTGAATTTGAAAAGGAATATGACATTGAGGATGTTAAATCCCTGATCAGCGGATTCCCGGGGAATGTTATCTATGATGATCCTGCGGCAAATAAATATCCGATGCCAATATTATCTCATAACAGGGATGAGGTTTTTGTGGGAAGGATAAGAAGAGATCTTTCAAGGGAGAGGTGCCTTAATCTGTGGATCGTATCTGACAATATCCGCAAAGGCGCAGCAACTAATGCTGTGCAGATTGCAGAATATATGGCAGAGAAGAAACTTTACTAATTCTCCTTGTCAAGATATTTGATAGCGTATTTCAGTGTGGTATCGATCTGCTGCCAGATCGGGTAAAATCCTTTATTATCAAGTATATTTCGGGCAATATATGCTTTGATCTGGGTATGGATTACCCTGCCGGATGTGCGAAGGCCTTCCGGATCAGGTTTTATACCGCTTACAGCACCTGACGGCTGCAAATTCGCCGATTCTATGAACCTGCTGAACTGATCGATCAATCCCTGGTTGTCGAGAAATTTTTCAAGTTCCCCGGCTTCGGTGAACTTCTTAAGCCGGTCCCTGTTCTTTTCAGTATATTTCAATGAGAACTGATAAATGAAAGGCCTGACAAGGAGAAAATACCTCGATATTTCTGAAGTATCTACAGGTATGAATTCATCAGGCATTATCCCTCCTCCACCGTAAACGGTTCTTCCGCCCGGAGTGGTAAACTTGAGTGATTCCGAGAAATGGATACTGTCTGATACTTCAAATTCCCCCCTGTTAAATCTGGCATTCAGGTCATCGAAATATTCATCAAATCCTTCGGTATATGGCTTTTGAATGGATCTTCCTGTAGGAGTATAGTAGCGGGCAATTGTAAGTCTCATCCCCGATCCGTCGGCAAATGGCACCGGCTCCTGTACAAGTCCTTTCCCGAATGACCTTCGGCCAATTATTGTACCGCGGTCATTATCCTGAATTGCTCCTGCAAGTATCTCGCTGGCTGATGCACTTCCCTCATCGATAAGTATTACAAGATCTCCATCTTCAAATTCACCCTTACCTGTGGCTCTTGCCTCATTTCGTGGCTGATTCCTTCCCATTGTATAAACAATGAGCTGCCCCTGTTTCAGGAACTGATTAGCAATCTGGACGGCATCTTCCATTATTCCTCCTGAATTGCTGCGCAGATCAACTATCAGTTTTGTCATACCCTGATCCTTCAGCGCTTTCAGACCCGTCATGAATTCATCAAATGTTGTTACTGCAAAATTGTTGATCTTTATATACCCGGTCTGCTTATTTACCATATATGCAACATCCACGCTGTAAATCGGGATCTTGTCGCGAATGATATTGAATGTAAGCAGATCCCTGAATCCGCTCCTGAGGATCTTTACCCCGACAGTAGTTCCTTTAGGACCCTTGAGCATTCCCATCACATCCTCATCGCTTATCCCCTTTCCTGCAACAAGGGAATCATTTACATATAAGATCTTATCTCCGGCCTGCAATCCCATCTTCTCTGAAGGGCCGCCGGGTATTGTACTTATTACAAGTATTGTATCTGTGAGCATGTTGAAGGATATGCCGATGCCTTCAAAATTTCCCTGAAGTGATTCATTTGCACGGGCAAGATCCTTTGCCGGTATATACACTGAATGAGGATCAAGCTTCTTGAGTATTGCGGGTATCGCAGCTTCCACAAGATCGTCGCGGTTAACCGAATCGACGTAATTCCTTTCAATTATATTAAGAATTGTACTAAGCTTGTCATTCCTGGGCCTGATCCCCGGAAGCTGGGACGGATCCCTCTTCTCAGGAAGTACAATACCTATAAGTATCCCGAGTACCAGGGCAATTGCAAGCATCAGAGGAAGAAAAATACTCCACTTTGTTTTATTGTTGCTCATAAACATCATTTTCAGGATCAATATATACCAGCTCAATCCCTGCACGTTTCAGAAGGTCAAGACCATCCGTGATACGGTAAGTGTTGCAGTAAACAACTCTTTTTATCCCCGACTGTATTATAAGCTTCGCACATTCCATACAGGGAGATGTTGTAACATAAAGAGTTGAATTCTCGCTGGAATTATTCGACTTTGCTACTTTTGTAATGGCATTTGCTTCGGCATGAAGAACATAAGGCTTTGTCACATTGTTTTCATCTTCGCAAACATTCTCAAAACCCGACGGAGTGCCGTTATACCCGTCTGAAATTATCATCTTCCCCTTCACAATCAGAGCTCCCACCTTCCGCCTTATACAATAAGAATTTTCTGCCCAGATAAGAGCCATCTCAAGATAACGCTTATCAAACGATGCCTGTTTATCGCCATAAGGCCTGATACAATCCTGGCTTGCCATATATACCGGATGCTCTGCTATTAGAAGTTCACAAATTTACACAATTAAAAATGCTTACGCCGGATGCGCTGAAAATTTTTAATCTCAATATTAACAACATTTAACGCTGACATCCCTATTTTTGTTACATGACAACCTTTGCAGACAGAATAATTTCATTCTATCGTGAAATAAGCTTTGATGATAAACTTCCTGAAGGCATATCCCTGATGAATCCCTTCAGGGATAATCCACAGATATTAGATACAATATCAATGTTTTACAGGAAGTATTACAGCGATAACAGGAAGCGGCACCTTATAATGGGCATCAATCCGGGAAGGTTTGGCGCCGGAGCAACGGGTATACCTTTCACGGATACAATAAGACTTGAAAGCATATGCGGCATATCACTTAAAGGGATGAAGACATATGAGACCTCATCTGTTTTCATGTATGAAATGATTGACAGATATGGCGGACCTGAAAAATTCTATGGAGATCACTATATAAGCTCAGTAAGTCCACTGGGCTTTACAGCCGCCGGAAAGAAAGGAGCAGAAGTGAACTATAATTACTACGACAACAGAGAACTCACAGAATCAATAATGGATTTCATCCTTGTATCTTTAAGAAAACAAATTGATTTCGGCATTTACCCCGATACCTGCTTCTGCCTGGGAACGGGAAAGAACTATAAATTCATTTCAGAACTGAACCGGAAATATAAATTCTTTGAAAGGATCGTTCCGCTCGAACATCCGAGGTTCATAATGCAATACAGGCTTAAAAAGAAGGAATTATACATCAATAACTATATCTCAAGGTTAAGGAATCCGTGAAAAGCCAGCACAGCCTGTTTCCTGTTGGCAAAAGAGATCATATCGGTATTTTATAAAATATAACTACGTCTTTTAATACGTCTTTTAATACGTTTTTTAATACGTTTTTTAATCTCTCTGATCTAAATTACTAAGCAGTAATACGATAAGATCCCTCGCTAACGCTCGGGATGACAGGTTTATAGGAGAGACAGGGGAGGGAAGCCGGGGCGTTTTGAATAATCATTAGTTTATAATAAAAGATAGCGGCAAAACGCCCCGGCTTCCCTCCCCTTCATCTTTAATAAATACCTGTCATTCTGAGCGTAACGAAGTGAAGCGAAGAATCTTTCACGACATGAGGGTCGTAATCCATAACATCGCCTCTATTATTCGTGAAATCCTACGGAAAAAAAGATCAGAGCCTTTTTAATACGTTTTAATCTCTTTAATTCATAAATAGGGAAGAATATCCAATAAGGTCATTGTCAAAAGAATGTTTTCACTATGCAAAATGAATCATACGACCGACGTCCCCTTCTCACACCGAATGGCGGTCAACTTAAGTAGGGAGACCCGGGAACAAAACTTTCCCCTCCTTTTTTAAGCTAATCTTTCATCACATCTTTTTACTCAAGTACTGCTCCTGGTGTTCACTGCGGTTACCTTACTTTTCGATTTTAGAGATTCAATTGCCTTGGCTTTAATCAATGGCCGTTGGCTTCAGCAAATTGCCGTTGGCTTCAGCCAACGGTCTGAGATACAAATTCTTCCCCGGGCTTTAGCCCAACTTTGTTTTCCCTGAAAAACAAGATATTTATTGAATACTCTCCTAATTTCCTTATTATGTCATTTGTCAGAAGCCTGATGAAGGGACTAAAGTCCCATTGCGAAGAGAGGCTTCTCTGATCCGTTGGCTGAAGCCAACGGCCATTGAACCTACAGCCATTGAACCAACGGCGTTAACCTTCCCACTAAAAATTCCTTAGATCATCGGATAATATTAAAGATATGTATAAAGATTAGCTTTTTTAAGGAGGGGAAACTTTTATCCACAAAACTCCGTTAAGTTGACGGCCATCCTCTCACCCCGGGAGAGGGGGAATTAAGGGGGTGAGGCCGGATACAAAAGAGAGGGATTCCAGGGGGTGAGACCGGATTCTGACTATGTAAAAATTCCTCACATCAGATATGGTATATTTTTGCCGGATAAATTATCTTCGGGACCGTAACTTAAATTAAACCCGTTATGACCTGCCTTTCAACATCACTTTTTTATCTCTCATTTCTAAGCAGATATGAAACGGAATTTCAGAATCTTGTATCAACCTGGTTAACTTTAATGATAATCGTTATTATTGTTACCTTCATTGTAAGCGAGATAACCCGCAATTACAGTCAGGTGGATAAACTGTGGAGCCTTCTTCCCGTCGCTTACGGCTGGATTACTGTTGCCGCCTTCCCTTCAGCAAGGATCATTATCATGGCTTTTCTTATAACAATTTGGGGATTTCGTCTCAGCTACAATTTCAACCGTAAGGGAGGATATAACCTGATACCCTGGAAGGGTGAAGAAGATTACCGGTGGAAGTACCTGAGGGAAAATCGTTTTCTGAAGGGAAGGTTAAGGTTCGGGCTTTTTAATCTTTTATTTATCTCTGTATATCAGAATATTGTGATATTTCTTTTCTCGTCTCCCCTGCTGATGGCGGCCCTTAATAATGACAGATCCCTTGTTTTAACTGATTTCCTTGCCGGTGGTTTCATGCTGCTTTTCATAATAATCGAATCGGTTGCTGATAATCAGCTTTTCCGCTTCCACCAGGAAAAGAAGAAGCCGGATGATAAAGATAACGGTTATATAAGATCACTGAAGAAAGGATTTCTTTCCGAAGGTCTCTGGAAATATGCCAGACATCCCAACTTTGCTTCAGAACAGGCGATCTGGATCAGTTTCTATTTTTTCAGTGTGGCAGCTTCCGGCAAGCTGCTGAATATAACGCTGATTGGAGCGACCCTTCTTGTACTTATCTTTGCTGGGAGCACTATCATGACTGAAGGGATCAGCAGTAAAAAATACCCTGAGTATGCAGTTTATCAAAAAGAAGTACCTAAATTCATTCCTAAGTTAATAAGGTGAGCGCGGTAAGAAATTCGAATGCCGTTAAAATACTAACCCTCAAATAAGAAAAAAATGTTACTGAAATTAACACTGCTTGCAATATTCGGGATAGCAATGGCTCATTTCGAGGGGGTTGTTGTTGTATATCTCCGGAAAGCTCTTGGAATGCTTGATTCCGACTCGAACAAGGAATCACTTAAATCATTTCCGGAGAGGTATCTTCGTATCGAAATGACAAGGGAAGCGGCGACAATAATCATGCTTGTCGCGATAGCGCTTCTTACCGGAACGACATGGATTGAAAAGGGTATTTTCTTTTTATGGACTTTTGCATTCTGGGACCTGTTTTATTATTTATCACTGTATATTCTCATAAAATGGCCGCCAAATTTTAAAACTATCGATGTGCTCTTTCTCATTCCTAAACCATGGATAGCGCCAGTATGGTTTCCGATAGGAGTCTCATCACTCACAATTATTGGAATAGCTTTATTATATTTGCTGTCTGCAATATGATCAGATAGTGAATCCGGTTAATTTCGGGTGTCAGTCCCGGTAAATCTTTGAAACATTTTAACGGCAATATAAGTCTCAGTACAAGGATCAGTACCATATTCAGGTCGCTGCATTACAGGAACTACCGCTTGTTCTTCACCGGTCAGAGTATTTCTCTTATTGGTACCTGGATCCAGCGGATTGCTATGCCCTGGCTGGTATATAAGATGACGGGATCGGCTTTTCTGCTTGGACTCATAAGTTTCACCGGCCAGATTCCGACTTTCCTGCTTGCACCCTTTGCAGGTGTTCTTACAGATCAGCTCAACAGGTACAGGGTACTTGTGAGCACCCAGATCTTTTCAATGGTTGCAGCATTGATCCTGGCAGTCCTGACCCTCCTGGGAGTGATCCAGATATGGCATATTGTGGTTTTAAGTATAATACTCGGTGGTATAAATGCTTTCGATGTTCCTTCACGGCATTCATTTGTTATTGAAATGGTTGACAAAAAAGAGGATATAGGTAATGCCATTGCTCTTAACTCACTGATGTTCAACGGGGCCAGACTGATAGGGCCCTCCATCGCCGGGATAATTCTTGCAACGGCAGGAGAAGGGATATGCTTTCTTATCAATGCCCTGAGTTATATTTTTGTTATTGCGTCACTTCTGATGATGAAGGTGAAGGATAAGGAGAGGAAAAAGCCTGAGGCTCATATTTTCAGGCATATGAAGGAAGGACTCGATTATGCATTTGGATTTGCCCCGATAAAATATCTGCTCTATCTGCTTACACTTGTAAGCCTGATGGGGTCATACCAGGTGCTCATGCCGGTGTATGCCAGTGAAGTGCTTAAAGGAGGATCCGATACTTTTGGTTTCCTGATGGGCGCCGGTGGATCTGGTGCTCTTCTGGGAGCTCTTTATCTCGCATCGAGGGAATCTGTTGTGAAGCTTGGAAGACTTATCCCTGCTTCAACGATACTGTTCGGAACCGGGCTTGTAATCCTTTCAATGTCAAGACTCTTATTGCTTTCACTTTTCCTGATGTCTTTCATCGGGCTTGGCCTGATGATGCATACCGCCGCCAGCAATACTGTTCTCCAGACTATAACCGACGATGACAAACGCGGCAGGGTAATGAGTTTTTATACAATGGCAATTATGGGCACTGCTCCCTTCGGAAGTCTCCTGGCCGGGACTATGGCCAAATTCCTTGGAACTCCCGCTGCCATACTTATCGGAGGATTAGCCTGTATCGCAGGCGCTTTACTCTTTATGAAAAAACTTCCGGAACTTAGGAAGATAGTCCTTCCAGTTTATATTAAAAACGGGAATATACAGTAAATATCAGGTTATTCTTTATTTTTGCAGCCTCAGATTTAACAAAAGTATTAAATCAGAAATGAGATACCCACACAGGTTTTTAAGGATATTCTTTATTTTTATTTGTGCTGTTTCCTTACCTTTTCATATTTCGGCCGGAGCTCTTTCAACGGAAGCTGAACAACAGGATACAGTAAAATCAAAGGTAAAGCAACCTGTTTACACCACTTCGAGGCTGGTCACTCCCAGGCCGGTCATTGACGGAAAGCTTGATGATGAATGCTGGAAAATGGGTACATGGGCCGGTGATTATCATCAGTTTGTCCCGAATGAGGGTGCAAAACCTACATATCCTACCGAATTGAACATCCAGTATGATGATAAGTACCTTTATGTTGCTTTTCGCGCTTTTGATGGTGAGCCCGATAAAATTGTAAAATTGTCAGGGGGGCGTGATGAAAATATCGGTGATATGGTAGGGCTTACCCTGGACAGTTACCGTGATTACAGAACGGGCTTTGAATTTACTATTACAGCCTGGGGCCAGAAAGTAGATCTTGTACTTTTCAATCCGATGAACTGGGATTTCAACTGGAATGCCGTCTGGAAAGGGGAAGTGGGTATGGAGGATTCGGCCTGGGTGGCTGAGCTCGAAGTGCCATTAAGCCAGCTGCGTTACAGCGGGAAAGATGACCAGGTCTGGGGCCTTCATACATGGCGATGGATAGCAAGGCTCCAGGAAGAAAGCAACTGGGAAATTCAGTCAAAGACCGGTCCCGGCATGCTGTATAATTTCGGAGAGCTCAGAGGAATAAACGGACTTAAGAGATCGAGGCGTCTTGAAGTTATGCCATTTGTGCTTGGTGACCTTAAAACAATGAAGCAGGAAGCCGGTAATCCTTTCACCGAAAACGGAAGAAAATGGGGAGGGAATGCCGGGCTGGATGCAAAAATAGGTTTATCAAGCAATTTTACTGTTGACCTTACTGTTAATCCCGATTTCGGACAGGTGGAATCTGACCCTTCAGTGATGAACCTGTCGGTTTTTGAGACTTTCTATGAAGAGAAACGTCCATTCTTCCTTGAAGGTCTGACAATCTTCAATTATGATTTTGATAATGAAAGCATCTTTTATTCACGACGAATCGGACATTCACCTTCTGCCGTGATCAATCCTGACGATCATACATTTGTGGATATTCCTGATAAGACGACTATCCTCAGTGCAGCCAAGTTCAGCGGTACCACATCGAATGGTTTGTCTCTGGGACTTATCCAGTCGGTTACTGCAAATGAGTTTGCCAGGGTCAGCGATCAGTATGGCAATATCACAAAAAGAAAGATTGAACCGCTTACAAGTTACACAGTCGCCCGAGTTCAGAAGGGTTATAATTCCGGGAATACATTTGCCGGGGGTATGTTCACCTCAACAAACAGGGCTTTTGAAGAAAAGTCTCTCGATTTCCTGAGCAGAAATGCATTTACCGGCGGGTTTGATCTGAGACATCACTGGAGGGATAAGGAGTTCTTCCTCGATGCAAAATTGCTTGGAAGTTTTGTCAACGGGAGCAAGGATGCAATTACCACCCTTCAGGAATCCTCAGCCAGGTACTACCAGCGGCCGGGTGCAGATTATGTAAATTTTGACACTACCCGGACAGCCCTGAGCGGATTCGGAGGTAAATTCAATATCGGAAAGGGATCAAAAGGATTCTGGAAATATAATACCGGAGTTTCCTGGCGTTCTCCCGGCCTTGAACTGAATGACCTCGGATATATGAATGAAGCAGATGAGATCCAACAGGAAAGCGAAGTCTCTTATTTTGTGAACAAACCTGTCTCAATATTCCACACTTACAGCATAAATCTCGAACAATTCAATTCCTGGAATTTCGGAGGTACTTACCTCGGTTCCGGAGGGCATCTTTCCATAAGCACAGAATTTGTTAACAATTACTCGTTCAGTACGAATTTAATTTTCCACTCAGGAGCAACAGATCCCCGTAAACTAAGAGGCGGTCCTGAAATGATGATGCCATATTCGCTTATGATCTTCGGAGAGGCAAAAACCGATCCTTCCAGGAAATTCATTATCGAATTCGGATACAGTTACGAGTATTCCGGAAACGGTTCGGCAAAAAGTTATCAGCTTGAACCGGGAATATCGGTCAGACCCCTGAATTTCCTGAAATTATCTGTTACTGCCGATTATACCCGCAATCACGATGAGCTTCAATATATAACCAGGAGAGATCTGGGCATCCTGGGAGACAGGTTTATCCTCGGAACAATAGACCAGAAAACGCTGGGCCTTACATTCAGGGCTGATCTTAACCTGACCCCCGAATTTTCGATACAATATTACGGCAGCCCTTTTGTCTCGAGAGGTTCTTATTCAGAATTTAAGCATGTGACTGCTCCAAAAGCAGATAAATATTCGGACCGTTTTGAAGTTTACACCGATCCTGTACTGACTGACGGATCTTACAATCTGTATGATTACCAGAGCGGCCTGCGTGCAGATTATACGATTCCCAATCCCGATTTCAACTTCCATCAGTTCCGTTCAAATCTTGTAGCAAAGTGGGAATATCGTCTCGGTTCCTTCATCTATTTTGTATGGTCCGGCGACAGGACAGGACGTAGCAGCATGTCGGAAGCTTCCCTGGGTGATTCTTATAAACAGATGAGGGATCTCTTCCCGAATAATATTTTCCTGATCAAATTAAATTACTGGTTCTCATTATAATGGTTTCAGTTGGCAGAATATCGTAGTCAATTTTAGGTTTTTTGTCGAAAAAGTTTCCCCTCCTTTAAAAAAAAAGGAGGGGAAAGTTTTGTTCCCAAGACTCCTTTAGGATAACGGCTATTCCCGGAACCTGGAACCTGGAATTTGAATTTTCCCGAATACTGAAACTAAAATCTTTTAGTCACGTATCAGCAGTTGTTAATCCATTAATTCGGATTGTTAGCAAAAACATTCCGGGATTTTTGGTTAAACAATTAAGAATATTCATTTTTACAACGTATAAGCATAAGGTTATGAAAAAGTAAATCAATGACCTTATGAATAATAGCATGAGGATACTAATTTGCGAAGACAACAAGCTGGCGCTAAAAACTATTTCCGTTGTCCTTGAAAGGGAGGGTTATAAGTCTGATACAGCAGAGAATGGATATGATGCTCTTACTTTGCTTAAGGATAATTTATATGATATGGTGATTGTAGATATTCATCTCCCCTATCATAGCGGACTTGAGCTGGTTGAATATTTACGGACCGATCTCAGGCTCGACACTCCTGTACTTATTGTCTCGGCTTTCAGTGATCCTCAGATGCAACGTCAGGCAGCCGGACTTGGTATTGCAGGGTATATCGTAAAGCCTTTCAATCCCACTGACCTGGTGAATAGAATAAGAACCATTCTAAAAAATTAAGTTATGAACAGATGCTTTATTCTGTTTATCGGATTGGTTTTATCAGGAATGTCTGTATGCAGACCGGTATTTGCCCAGCAGATAAGTGATCCCGAAGCGGAATATCTGAGGATAAGGTCACTTGCATTTGATGGTGAATATGCAGCAGCTGCATCTGATGCCCGCAAACTCGTCAATGCATTTCCTTCATATGGCGATGCCCGTATCCTTCTCGGGAGGATACTTGCCTGGCAGAAGGATTTTAAACAGGCAGCTGCGGTAATCGATACATTGCTTGCAACAGATCCGGATAATGCAGACGCTCTTGCGGCGAAAAGGGATATTTCCCTCTGGTCGAAAGAGAATTCCCCGGTAGCAACAGATATAAGAGCAGGATACAGTTTCGACAGGTTCTCCGAACCCTATGACAGATGCTGGCGGATGTTCAAAGCAGGCGCCGGACATAAATTTAACTGGGGCCCTGCTGCAGCCGGTATTAATATAGGACACATTAACATTGATCAGACAACAGCCACGGAGGTTCAGTTTGAAGCAGAAGCCTGGCCAAAGATCTCTGACAAAAACTATGCTTATTTCTATTATGCATTCAGCCCGGGTGATTATTTCCCGCGACACAGGGCCGCAGCTGAAATATGGCAGATCCTTCCGGAAGGCTGGGCTATGTCGGCAGGTATTAATTTTTACAGATTCGACCGTAATATATTTATTCCAACTCTTTCGGTCGAAAAATATGTAAGCAGGTTCTGGTTCTCCCTGAAAGGATATTTATATCTCAAAGATGAAGGTGCAAGACCGGCTCTCTATTTTAACGGAAGAAGATATTTCAATGATACAGACTATCTTCAGTTAACCCTTGGTACCGGAACGGCTCCGGATGAACCTATTGACATACAAACAGATATTGAACGGTATAGTGCCAACAGCATCAGACTGGCTTATTATGGCTTTATTACTAAAAAGATGGCGATCCGCATAGGAACGGGATATTCCAGGGAAGAATATGCTGAAGGAATCATGCGCAACAGGTTCGAAGGCCATATTAATTTCATTTATGCAATAAAGATGAAATGATGAAGTATGCTCTTCTTATAATATTGTCATTTTTAACGGCACGGGCAACCACTGCCGGTCAGTCTTTAAATATTAAAGCCGACTCGGTGGCTGTTGCAGAAACGACATTTGTTACCGAACCGCCTTCAGGTATCCCGCTGGATTACGAGATCAATGAAACAGCAGTAAAAGGGTTCATTACGTCCCTGAAAGATAAATATCCGGTACAGCTGGGTGCTTTCAGGGTGAAATATAATGCAGAGGCATTCTTTAAGGAGGTCACTTCACATATCGACAGTAATGCTGTCATGTTCAGGGAGGATGGTTTATACAAGATACGGATATCACGTAATCCGGGTACAGCAGAAGAGGTTATCCGGGAAAAGACTGGACCTGAAAAGATTACAGTTGTTCCGGCCCCTGAAACGACTTCAGGCAGCGATACGGTCCGGTCCGGGACGGGTATTCCTGATTCAACAACAACCGGAATTTTATTAAGCGAACCGGCTGAGAAGAAAGCAACTGCTGAAAGAATATCTGCAGGTGAACTGATCATCGGAAATAACAGTCCGTGGTTAAAAAGAATTACCTACTTCGGCAAATCCCTTGCACTTATAAATGCACTCATAATTACGATTGTTGTATGCATAATCTCAATGATACTCCTTCTCCTTTTCATTCTGCTTAACAGAAGAAGGATGGAAAGAAGGGAAAAGCTGCACCAGTATCTGATGGAGAATTATCAGGAACTCATTATCAATTATCTCTTCGGAAATGCAACTCCTGATGATTTCCGGCCTATTGCCTCTGATACCTATCGCAGGCAGGTGCTGATAGACCAGATGATCGATGTAAGCATCAACCTGAAGGGAGAAGAAGCCAGGAAACTGCTGGGTTTATATAAACATCTTGGCCTTGACAGGGATTCCATCGGGAGAGCCCGTGATCATCGCTGGCATAAAAAGATCAAAGGATTCCGCGAGCTGGCATTTATGAATATCAAGGACGCCAATGACACAATATATAAGGCTCTCAACTCCTCGAATGAGATCCTCCGTATGGAAGCTCAGATAGCTCTTGTAAGGCTTGGCGACGAAAGCGCATTCGATTTTCTTTCACATCTCGAAAGGCCCTTCTCTCTCTGGGAACAGATCTCACTTCATGAACTGATCGTCCAGCATAATATTCCTCTTCCGCAATTCAAACAATGGCTCACATCTTCCAATCCTACTGTGGTTATGTTTGCCCTGAGAATGATAAGGGAGTTCAAACAGTCTGAAGCCGAAGAAGCAGTACATGATACAATAATGCACCCCGATCCTGCAGTCAAACAGCTTGCCATACAGGTCGCGGGAGATATGAACATGCGGACCACTCTCGATACCATGAAACACATGTACAAATTCCAGGAATATAATGTATGTCTCGAAATTATAAAGTCGATGGGGAAAATGCCCGACCTGTCAATGCTCGGATTCCTGAAACTGGTACTCGACAAGGAAGATGATGTACAACTCCAGATTGAAGCAACAAAAGCTATCGAAAACAATGGAGAAGAGGGTGTTAAAGCTCTTGTTAAGATCATGAAATCGGAATATAAAAACTATAATATAATTGTCAGGCATGTGCTTGACCGGAGAATATACTAAACAGCCATGGGTTTTATTTTCGGACATATAATTTTCATCATTACCCTGATCATTTTCGGATCATACCTGTTGCTTGGCATATTTTCAGCCATTGCACTCCGGAAATATCTGCGGAAGAACAGTTATGTGAATTACAACTCGCTTGTACTTTCTCCTCTGAGCCCGAGGATATCCATTATAGCCCCGGCCTTCAATGAAAGCAAGACGATAATTGATAATGTCAGGACATTATTATCCCTGTATTACAATAATTTTGAAGTTATCCTGGTTAACGACGGATCGACCGACAATACATTTGAAAAGGTTGAAGAAGCTTTTGAGCTCGAAAAGGTCAATTATTATTTCGATTACAGGATACCGTGTGAAAGGATAAAAGGAGTTTATAAATCGAAAAATCCCTCTTTCACCAGGCTTACAGTTATTGACAAGAATAACGGAGGCAAGGCCGATTCACTTAATGCCGGGATAAATATCTGTAAAAGCAACCTGATAGTTTCAATAGATGCCGATTCGATTATTGAGGCTGATTCAATTCTCAAGCTTGTAAAACCTTTCCTTGAGGAGAAGGATCATAAAGTCATCGGTACGGGTGGAGTGATAAGGATTGTCAACTCGTGTGATGTTGAGCTTGGACATATAAGGAATATACATGTGCCAAAACAGATATTACCACGTCTTCAGGTCCTGGATTATACCCGCGCATTCCTCCTTGGCAGGATGGCCTGGAGCCAGCTCGACGGATTGATGCTTATTTCAGGTGCCATGGGTATTTTTGACCGTGAAACTGTCATTAAAGCAGGCGGATACAGCACTAAAACTGTCGGGGAAGACATGGAGCTCGTCCTCAGGATGAGACGTTACATGTCAGAACACAATGCAAAATACGAAGTTACATATATACCCGATCCTCTTTGCTGGACGGAAGTTCCGTCAGACCTTAAATCTCTCAGAAAACAAAGGACCCGGTGGACAAGAGGCCTGGTAGAATCATTAAAGACCCATCGCAAATTATTCTTTAATCCTAAATTCAATAAACTGGGATTACTCGGATACCCTTACTGGTTCTTCTTTGAATGGCTTGCTCCGCTTATAGCTTTCGGAGGTTTCATATACACAATAATACTTATCCTCACAAGCGGAATAAACTGGCCTTTTTACCTGCTTCTCTTTGTTTTCGTTTACTCATTTGCTGTTCTGCTCACAACCTGGGCCATCCTTTTTGAAGAGATTACATTTCATAAATATAAACGGAAAAGGGATGTCTTCAAACTTATAGCCACAGCATTCGTCGAACCTTTCTTCTACCCTGTTCATACATATTTTGCAGTAAAGGGAAATATTGAAGCAATGAGGGGGAAAACAGGCTGGGGTAAAGCCGAGAGAAGCGGATTTGACAGGAAGAAGAAAAAAATCCATCAGCCGACAGTCCGTCAGTCGGCAAACATATCAAAGGCAACTAATCCCCAGGAAATCTGCTGAAGAGACCTTTTCTCCCGGGAAACCGTTTCAGGGACGATCAGCCATTTATCCCAGTGATACCTGCTTGTGCTTGATGTAACGCTTTTGTCAAAATAAACTGATACTGCAATGCCGTCGGATACTGCAGTCGATATCTTATAAGATCGCCCCCCGTCGGAAGATGTGGCTCCGTTAACAACTTTCCTTTGTGTCGGATCATAGAAATGAAGCATTGTCCAGGGGATACGTACCCTTAGTTTATTCCCTTCCCATAAAACCGCTGTGAGAAAGCCCGGACTAAAAATGTTGAAATTAAAGGCCTCTATTCTCCCTATCTTTTGTTCAGTCATTGAAAAACCATCGTTGATCCATTCCATGAGCTTCCACGGAGCCCCGTCCGTAACTGTGCTCCTGTACTTTTGTACAGAAGGGTCGGTAAGATTAAACCTTGGAGTAAATCCTTTCATATTATAAGCCTCAGTCACATAATATGATGCGGAATCTTCTCCTGCCACATATTCAAGTAAAAATTCCGAACGGTTGTTTAGAGCCTTCCCGTTTGGAAGTCGTGATTCGCCCAGACCTGCCAGGTAAGTATCAAATGCAATTAATATCGAATCTCCTGAAGAAATGTTCCTGTTCAGGTCAATATTCAGATAAAAATAATTGTTACCGTGAGAGGCCTCAATCTTTGAAACCGGGCCTGTGACATTGTCCCTGCTGTAATTAACAAATGACGGGATTCCCTTTTGATCAAAAGTTATTAATCCGAAATTCTGTTCGGGTGATGTCACATTATGCCAGAGCTGCCTGGTAGGAATGAACAGGCTATTGGAATCAAGTCCGTAAGCTTCAAGGTATGAAACGATCCAGGTAGGCTTGAACCATTCATCCATCCATGAGAACATAAAGCCTCCCGCACATCCGGCATCAAAAATATTGTACAGCATCCTGACATTCTTCTCTCCCTGCTGAAACTCGGAATATCCGCCATGATGCATATTACTGTATGACTGATGGGCGCTGCCCCAGCTCGACGGTACACCGAATTCACCAATAACAAGCGGAATATTGGTATAATGATTTTTCAGATCAGTAAGATATCCAAGATAACTGTTCTTCCCCTGGTTGTCCGAATATTCTCTGTAGGATGGCTGTTCACTTATGAAGTTCGGATAATACGGATAAGCATGATAACATGCAAACAATCCAGCTTTAAGGTTCTGACGGCTTATTTTTGTGATGTCATAGGTAGCTTTATCCTCATCGGTAAATATTTCTGTGGGATGGGTCAGCGGGTCAAGTGTCGGCCAGCTTGAAATGCTCACGGGTCTGTTTACTGAATATTTCTGGAATTCATATGTAACTGTTTCATCAAGCATCCGGGTTACAAATACCTCGCTTGCTGTGCCATCTGAAATACTTAACTGATTGCCGGTAAAGGATTTCATTTCGGTATGTAACCTGTTTGTCGTATCAACTTCCTGTGGCATTATCTCCCTTCCGATCACATATCCGGCCGTCCACCTTGACATATCCGTACGGTAACTGCCATAAGCTTTCCCAAGCCTGAAGGCAATCTCCTTTTTGCCATGGATGCAATCTATGACTTCCTTAATTTCATTCCGGAAAGAGTTCGTACGGAGCGTAAGATCATATTCTGAAGTGACTGAACCGTTCTCTATTTCTTCTAACCAGATCCCCTGGAACAGCAGTAATGGTCTATCAGGGTGGCGGTAATTATAATTGGCAAGCTTTTCATAAAATACCGGGGGGTGCAAAGTATAGACACGTATCCCGTTAAAGCCGGAACCTGCCATAAGATTTATCCACTCTTCATATGTCTTTCCTGAGATCGCGTAGGCTATCTCTCCTGGGAAAGTGCCGGGGGGTGAGGAACCCAGATTTATTCCCTTCAGATTCAAAGACCTGTAATCAGATCCCGTGTGCATTGTGATATAATTCTCATTCGTCCTGAAAGGGATTGCAAGAGAAGCACATATCTCAAAATCAATAAGGGTATCACGTCTTATTATTATATCTGTAAGCCTTACCGGATAATAATCTTTGCATGTAACATCTGTAATTACGGGTATCCTGTTGTATGAACCCGGTATGTAAGGTGCAGAAGCCGGTATCTGAACCTGTTCGAGAGTCGAAACCGCAGATGATGCTGATTCTGAGGAATATTTGAGGAGCCTTCCTGACCAGGATTTACCGCCGAATGTAATTGTATAAATATATAAACCCTGCCGTGCAGGTGATCCGTTATCCGTTCTTCCATCCCAGATTATCTGGTAACTTCCTTCCTCAATTCCCGGAAAATAGAAATCCTTTATCTTCTGTCCTGACAGATTAAAAATCATCAGACGGATATCTCCCTGACTGTTGATTATAAACGGGATATTAATTGAATGTGAGAAAGGATTGGGATATGGGACACCGGGCTGAAGAAGATCGGAGACCGGACCATATATTCCGGAAATTCTCAGGGAATACTTACCGTCAGTGCCGCTCAGGGCACCAAAAACCGAACTGCCTGCCGTCATCGTGATTTTTGCACCCGGGACAGCATTCCCTGACATATCCGTTACAGTTCCGGTCACATAATAATCGCCTGCCCGCAAATTTCCTGCGGCGGTCATAATTGCTATTACTGTAACGATTTTCTTCAGGAAAAGCATCAGGGCTTGAAGGTTACTGAGTTCAGGGTACTGATCAAAACATGGATTTTATGTCCCAAATTTAACAAAAAGATATATAAATCCATCCTTTTGTGGTAGTTATGTTTTTCAGTTTCATTATTTGATCAGAATATTAACTTTGTAACAGGCATACATAATCATTACAATGAGCGTAATTTACAGGCATCTCAGAAGAAAGGACAACCGGGAAATTGCAGATCTTATACGTTCGGTATTCCGGGAATTTGGCATAGACCGGCCCGGAACCGTCTATTTTGATCCTACCACCGATGACCTTTTCTCACTTTTTAAAAGATCAGGTTCTGTATACTGGATAGCAGAAGAGGACAGTAAGATAATCGGCGGTTGCGGTATCTATCCAACCCCGGATCTGCCCGAAGGATGCGCTGAACTTGTTAAATTATACCTCGATCCCGCAAAACGTGCCCGGGGGATAGGGTGGCAACTGATGTCAAAAAGCCTCCGGTCAGCCAGGAGATTGGGTTATAAACAGGTTTACCTTGAATCAATGCCGGAACTTGGTAAGGCCATAAGCCTGTATAAAAAAGCCGGGTTTGAATTTATACCCGGGCCTCTGGGGAATTCAGGACATTTCGGATGTAAAATCTGGATGATCTGCCGGCTTTGACAATAATCTGAAGTTTTTTTATATATTGCATATAAATACTTCCATGAGATTTCTGAAGAAACTTGAGCCGCCCGACAAATGGAAACTTCCGGTTATCCTGGTGCTTGCTGTATTCACGGGGATTGCGCTCTTTTCATTCCATATCTCAAATGCCTCATCATATCTTGGCGACAAGCCTGAAACTTGTGTCAACTGCCATATTATGGCTCCGCAATATGCGACATGGTATCACAGTTCTCACCGCGAAAAAACTAACTGTAACGAATGCCACGTTCCTCATAATAATATTTTCAGCAAATATTTTTTCAAGGCGAAGGACGGTCTGCGACATGCGACAATCTTCACCCTTCGCAGGGAGCCACAGGTTATTTTTATAAAGGAAGCCGGCAGGGAAGTTGTTCACCGGAACTGCATAAGATGCCATTCTGATCTGCTTACCGACTACAAGCTCCTGGCCAGGGGAGACGAAACCCACAACTTCAGGATGGACCGCACCTGCCTCGACTGTCACAGATATACTCCACACGGAAGAGTTAACAGCCTTTCGAGTGTACCCTGGGCACGAGTTCCGTTACCCGGTCCGATCGTCCCGGAATGGATGGATAAAATTGTAAACAAAAATGACTGATAAAATATAGACTATGAAGCCTATACAGGAAAAGCTTAAAGAAAAACCCTGGCTTGGATGGGTAATTTTCTTCCTTACTGTCCTTGTCGTATTTATGCTCGGAATGCTTGCCTCATCAATAGTACAGAGACGTGCGGAAGCTGTTTTTGCTTATACTCCTGCTGTCACATTCTCAGAATACGAACCACGCAATTCTGTCTGGGGGGAATTATTCCCACGTGAATATGACTCATATATTAAAACTTCCGATACAACTTTCAGAAGTAAATATAACGGCAGCTCGATGATCGATATGCTTGAAGAATCTCCACGAATGGCTGTCCTTTGGGCAGGATATGCATTTTCAAAGGATTATAGTCAGGGCAGGGGTCACTACCATGCCGTTGAGGATATCCGTAATACATTGCGGACAGGCTCTCCGGCTGATGGTGTACCAAGTCCGCAGCCTAATACATGCTGGACCTGCAAAAGTCCTGATGTTCCACGGATGATGAATAAAACCGGAGTGGCTGAATTCTACCGCGGGACATGGGATACAAAAGGAAGTGAAATAATAAATCCAATAGGATGTGCCGATTGTCATGATGCTAAAACCATGAATCTCAGGATATCACGACCAGCCCTCATAGAAGCTTTTCAGGCGACTGGCCGTGACATTTCCAAAGCGACACACCAGGAGATGAGAAGCCTGGTCTGTGCCCAATGCCATGTAGAATATTATTTCAATAAAACCATATCCGATGGTGTATCATATCTTGTTTTTCCATGGAAGAACGGAACAAGTGCAGAAGAAATAGAGAAATATTATGACAATATAGGTTTTACCGACTGGACCCATTCCATGAGCCGGGCACCTATGCTGAAAGCCCAGCATCCCGATTATGAAGTTTACCTTACAGGAACACATGCCTCAAGAGGTGTATCCTGTGCCGACTGCCATATGCCATTCATAAGCGAGGGAGGCCAGAAATTTACTGATCATCACCTGCAAAGCCCGCTCAATAATGTTGCCGCTTCGTGCCAGGTCTGTCACCGTGAGGAAACCGAAAAACTCATAAATGATGTATATTCAAGACAGGACAAAATAATTGAGAACCGGAATATTCTCGAGACTCTTCTTGTAAAGTGTCATGTCGAGGCAAAGAATGCCTGGGATAAGGGAGCAACGGAAGAAAGGATGAAAGATATACTTTCAGATATCAGAAAAGCCCAGTGGAGATGGGATTTCTCAGCTGCCGGTCATGGAAATTCCTTCCATTCTCCGGTTGAACTGGGAAGAATAATCGCCGGGGGAATTGCTTATGCCCAGGATGCCAGGATCAAAATGGCCAGGCTGATGGCTGATCTGGGAGAGAACAGGGAGATCCCCTACCCTGATATCACAACCAAAGCAAAGGCCCAGGCATATATCGGACTTGACATGAAAAAGCTCAGGGAGGAGAAAAAAGTATTCCTCGAGAACATTGTTCCTGAATGGATAAATAGCGGGAAGGAAAGAGAGAAAGACTATTAAAGAATCTGGTTGCCGGTTGCCGGTTGCCGGTTACCTGATGCCGGGTGTAGATTAAAATATTCCAAAGAGTTAATAATAAAATATAAACGGATATGGATATGGCAGAAAAAGATTATTCAGAGATGCGGCATGCTTCCGGTTGTTCATGCTGTGGCGGGCATCATGTTGAACCATCAAATGATATGACCCGGCGTAATTTTGTTAAAGTCACCGGTACAGGAGCTCTCGGTGCAGCTGTAATTCCGGGGATAACATGGGCGGCTCTTGCCGGCCGGGAAAATGGTGACAGGACTGCCCCCGGCCGCCGCACACTTATTGTCAAACCCGTTCTTACCTGTGATGTGCCTGTCCGTCGCGACAAAACAAGCTGGAGAAGCTGGGGCGGTATCCAGACTGACAAGGATGTCATTTCTGAAAAGGCAAGGATAGGCGAAGAGATTAAATCACTAAGCGCGAGAGCAGATTTTCCTGTAAATTTTCTTCCGTTATCGGAGGTAAGAAAAAATGATGATCTGAAAGGCATCACCGATATGGAATCTGCCGATCTGGTACTCATTTATGCCGCAGGCGGAAGCCAGAGTATTTTCGATAGTATTCATAAAACAGGGAAGGATATGATAATCTTCTGCAGGCATAAATCGGGTCCGGTCTATCTCTGGTATGAAATAATCAGTCCCCGTTACCTCAGGCAGCATACAGATGCACTTGCTTTAAAAGGTGTTAATGAAAATGATGTTGTGATCGACAGCCAGGATGAACTGCTCTGGAGACTGAGATCAGTATGCGGTCTGAAAAACACCGTCGGTTCAAAAATTCTGGCAATAGGCGGCCCGGGAGCATGGGCACAGCCTCTTGATTATACGATGAAAACCGTCAGCAGCAGATATAAGCTCAACGTTCAGGATATAACCTACGATGAATTAGGTAAGCTGATAACTGAAGCCCGGGCCGATAAATCAGTAATATTGGATGCAAAAAGCCGGGCTGACAAATATCTGCAGGACTCCGGGATAAGTCTTGTAACTGACAGGAAATTTGTTGAGAATTGCTTTGTTCTTGAAGATATCCTGGTAAGGCTCATGGAAAAATACAATTGCAGGGCAGTCACGGTAAATAATTGCATGGGAACAATAATGCCACTTGCTGAGACCACAGCCTGCCTGACCCTCAGTCTGCTCAACGATGAAGGGTACCTGGCATTCTGTGAATCCGATTTTGTGGTGGTCCCGGCAGGTATCCTGATGGCAAATATCTCAGGCAAACCCTCATTTCTTAATGACCCGACATACCCGCATGATAATATTATCACGCTTGCCCATTGTACTGCTCCGCGAAAAATGGACGGAAAGAATTCTGAACCTGCAAAGCTGCTTACTCATTTCGAATCTGATTACGGTGCCGCACCAAAGGTTGAAATGAAAATCGGGCAGGTTGTGACAAATATAATGCCTGATTTTGAGTTTAACCGTAATGTGGGACTTTCAGGTAAGATAGTGAGCAATCCTTTCATGGATATATGCAGGTCCCAGATAGATATAAGTTTCTCCTGCGACAGTAAGATAGTGGCAGAACGGATGCCCGGATTTCACTGGATTACTGTTTATGGCGATTATCTGAAGGAAGCAGGTTATGCACTGAAAAAGATCGGGATCGGATTTGAGAATCTGGGTTAATCTTCCGGGTTGAATGAAAAACGAAATTAGAGACACCATGCATGGCGTCTCTAATTTATTGTTCAGGGTTAAGGAATAAAATGTAATTTTAGCTTGTCAAATTAATATTTAACCCATTTATCTATTTATTCATGAAAACCAACATTTCCTTCAGTTTCAGGATGCTTTTGAGCTCCATAGTTTTTATGCTGGCTTCAGCAGGTTTGTTTGCCCAGTCAAATTTTTCGGGTACCTGGGCTTTTAATGAATCCAAAAGTGATTTTGGAGACAGCCAGTTCAGGTTTGCAGCCACCACTATGGTTGTTACCCAGGCAGGCAACGTTCTTACAGTAGAGAGTACGATGCCCGGCAGGGATGGAGGTGAGATGAAGACCACTTCGAAGTATAATCTCGACGGAACTGTCAGCGAGAATCCGATGTTCAATACAACCAGGAAATCGACAGTTGCATGGTCTGCCGACAAAGCTTCCATGACAATAGCGTCGACAATGACGTTTGAGAGAGATGGTGAGAGCCGGGAAATGAAATCAACCGAGACCTGGAAGCTTACCGAAGGCGGGAAAGTGCTGATGCTTGAAAGTGTAAGGCCCGGAAGAGATGGTGAAATGAAAATTACCGTCGCCTACGATAAAAAGTAGACTGACAGTCATTGATCATCCTGGATCCGCTAACAGTACCAGCCGGTTTTGCTCTGATTGGTAAACATCAAAACCATTCCTGAACCGGAATTTTCCTGTCATGCTGCAATTCAGTCAGCTTATAACTGATCTCGGAGTCATTTTCAATGCTGTAAATCCAGTATCCTGAGATGCCTCCGGGAGCCAGATAAATTCGTCTTAAAAACAGCCTGTCACCAGGAATAAATTCGCATTCTTTCCCGAAAGCTGAGATCTTTCCATATGTACTGTCCTGGGAAGTCCTGATCCATATAAGGTTATATCCGGTGAAATCATCCGGATCTGTGTTCCGGTACTCAATATAATCACCTACATAACGCCTGGTGATCATAAGCTGGTCCTCTTCAACCTGAACATTTGATCTTTTAATTGTACCACAGGAACCTAATATTACCGCTGTAATGAATGCAGGTAAAATTAATTTAATATAGTCCTTGCTGATTATCATTGTATTATCCTCCAAGTCTTTTGTCAAAATTACTGTAAAACTGTCAAATATGCAATCCGGAACACTTCCTGTGTTCCTTTTTCATAACTTTCGCCCCGCTTTATTGCCAAGACAAATAACTCCTTACCGGATGAACAGCGCCATAACAAGATTCATTGACAGGTTAAAAGCCCTCCACTTCAGGAACAGAAAGAGGGGAGTTTATGGTTATATGTGGTGGACCGGAGTCAAGATCGCTCTGATTTATGCTGCCGTCATGATCCCTGTGGTGTTCATCGGGAAATATCTTATAAATGTTTCAGCTGTATTCAGTTTTTTTACCCGTCACCTGTCAGATCCCTTTGTATTTATTCTGTTTTTTATATCGGAATCTTTCCTTGGGATGATCCCTCCGGATCTTTTTGTGATATGGTCAGCCAAATTCAATTCGCCCTTCTTCCTGCTTACGATACTGGGTGTACTTTCATATGCAGGTGGTATTGTATCCTATTACATAGGGAGGTGGCTGTCGGGACAGAAAAGGATAAGAGCATACTCCGAAAGGGTTCTTGATAAATACATAAAGACTGTAAGGAAGTGGGGAGGCGCTTTTATAATTATTGCAGCTATTTTCCCGTTCTCGCCATTTTCAATGGTCGTAATAGCAGTAAGTCTGATGAAGTATCCTTTTAAGCTTTATCTCTTATTCGGATTATCGCGGATAATAAGATTCATCGGTCAGGGTGTTATATATCTGGGGATACTTAATCTTGATTCTATTTTGGGATAGGCTTCACCGGGTTGAATTCTCCTTCCCATCTGGCAATGACTGCTGTTGCGAGACAATTGCCCAGGACGTTTACCGAAGTTCTTGCCATATCCATCAGTTCGTCAATCCCAAGAATAATATAGATGGGCCAGGTAGGTAAACCGAAGCTGGCTGCCGTTCCTAAAAGAATGACCATTGAAGCTCTGGGGACACCTGCTACTCCTTTGCTGGTAAGCATCAGTGTAAAAACTATAAGCAGCTGCTTTGCAAAAGGAAGATGAATCCCGCTTATCTGTGCAACAAAAATTGTAGCAAGGGATAGATAAAGTGTTGTCCCGTCAAGATTAAAACTATAACCGGTGGGCATCACAAAGGCTACAATTTTCCTGGGAACACCAAACTCTTCCATTCTTTCCATCGCAACAGGAAGAGCCGATTCAGAACTTGTAGTGGCAAAAGCAATTGTGACAGGCTCTGCTACTTTGCTAAGGAATCCGCGGACGGGAATTTTAAATATCAAAGCTACCGGCAGAAGAACGACAAGCAGGAAGATTATCAGGGATACATAAAGTGTAGCAAGCAGCTTGAACAGGTTTACAAGAATATCCAGACCCATATGACCGATACTGTATGCTATTGCAGCAAAAACGGCAAAAGGGGCAAAATACATTATCAGCTGGGTGAACTTGAACATTGTTTCCGCGAGCGATTCGGTGAACCTGATCATTGGACTTTTATACTTGTCCTTTATCAGGGCTACCGCAATGCCGAAAATAATGCTGAAAATCACAATCTGTAATACCTGGCCTTCATATATCGATTTCGCGATATTTTCAGGGAAGATATGCAGGATAAGATCACTCCCTGTCACCGGTTCAACGGAAGGAACCTCAGATTGATTTACCTCATCAGGCACATTTACACCAAGCCCGGCTTTACTTATATTTATAGCAAACAGTCCAATGAACAAGGCGATTGTAGATACGATCTCAAAATAAACAAGTGACTTCCATCCCATTCTTCCTACCTGCTTAAGGTTTGAATGCCCTGCAATACCTACAACGAGGGTGGCAAACAGCAGCGGTGCAATAATTGTTTTTATGAGGCGGAGGAAAATCTTGCTGACCAGGTTCATCTTAACTGCAATCTGAGGAAGATCATATCCGAATTCGGCGCCAACAAGCATACTGATCAGTATCCAGGTGGTGAGTGATTTGCGATACCACGCATATCCTATTATTGCAATTATCGCAAACCACCTGGCCACTGTAAGTACATTTTTCCCGATGTCGATCAGCCTAAAATGATTTGTTATTGTAAGAAGCGAAACCAGGAACAGTACTGATAACAGGAAAAGCAAATACTGTCCGGGGACTTTATTGTTACCTGTTTTCCTGGATACTCCCTTTGGGGTTGGTTGTGCTTCAGGCATGGAATAATTAAAAAAGACCTACAAACATAGTAAAATGTCCTGACAGGTTAATACAGAATTATTCCGGAATGGATCCGGGAAACAAAAAATTACCTGCTTCCCGCCTGGCTATATCACTTATTCTCTCTTATTTCAGCGATAAGGGATTCACCCACAAGTCTGAAATCAGCTGAATTTTCAGGGGGAACGACAAAGATTGATGTTCCCGGTTCAAGCCCCTGTTTGACAATGACATTCTTTTCATTCATGTCGCCAAGGATTACTATCTGGCGTGTCTTGTTTTTCTTATATACAAACGGAATGCTGTCAGCTCCCGTATAAACACATTCGGTGGGAATGAAAATTGCGTTATCAAATGTTTTGGTAATGATCCTGTTCCAGGAGGTCATCGCAGGCCTCAGTATTTTTTCCGAATTAAAGATCCTTATCATGACCTCAAACATCTTTGCATCAGAGTTCGGAAGAACCTCTCCGACATTGGCCACACTTATCACTTTACCTTTGAATGATTTCCCCGGCAAAGCATCGACTGTTATAACAACATCCTGGTCAACAGCAACCTTACTTACCTCAATTTCATTAACATAGGTCTTTGAAAGGATCGAATCCAGGTCAGGAAGGGTTGCCACAACACGATCAAAGGGATTGACTTGTGATCCCGCTTTTCTTTTGGTACCGTTCCATTCCTGTTTGTAAAGTACAATCCCATCTGCCGGAGCTCTGATTGTAAATTGTGCAAGGAAATCCTGAAGCGCTTTTACCAGAGCCTGCCCGTCGGAAAGTGCCTGTTTTGTCTGCTTTATATCTGCAAGAGCTTGTGCACGTCTCAGATTATAGTTTTTTTTCAACTGTTCCAGACCCCTTTCAGCTTTATTGAGATTTATTTCCGCCTTCCTGATTGTTGCCGGTGGCTCGTATTTTGATTCAGCAAGCGTTATCCTGGCTTCCTCAACGACATAAATCTGGTTCTTGATCTCATCTCTGAGGTCTGTCAATGTAACAGCAGTATCGAGGACCTTCATCTCAAGGTTTGCCTGTAAAGTTGTAAGATTCTCCATTGCATCCTTCAGCGTGTTATCATACTCTGTCCTGTCAAGCTGAGCTATATAATCTCCTTTTTTGACCATAGTGCCTTCAGCTATTATATCCTGGATCTTAAAACTCATGATACGCATATGATCATGACCTCCACCTCCCCTGGATCCTCCACCCTGTCCACCTCCCGGCCCTTGAGTTTGTTGTATCTCAGGACCTTTGATATCAAATGAATTTTCTGCAAGCAGTTCCCCGGAATTGGAGATCGCAATCTCAAAAAGCCCTTCCTTAACCTCTGCAAATACACTTACTTCACTTTTCTTCGACAGCAATCTGTTAAAGACTATCAGGCTGATTATGATAGCCAGTGCAACAATACCAGATATGATCAGAGTCCTTTTCATATATAATTTATTAAGTCCTATTCCATTATATAGACCAATTTGAGACTAATTTATTCCATTTCCCAAAAATAATTATTATTCCATGGAATAAATCCTGGTTAATCCTTGTCTTCTTACATATGACTTAAAGATATAAGGTTAGTAGGTCCCCGGATGGATTTCGAAAAGCCGGGGTCTGGTTTTTAAGGTTAGGTTGAAATGAAAGCCTGCAGAACGGATAATCCGGGATGCAGGTTTTCTGATTTTATGTAATCCCTATAAAAGATTATCTTTCGAATAAATTTTTCAGATCATGATGAAGTACTTACTATCGTTACAGCTAATAATTCTGCTTATTACGGCAGGCTGCGCCAATATCACACGAGACCTGTCCATTTACGATCTGAGGTGCGAAAGCCTTACAGAACCGCTTGGTATTGCCACCTGCAACCCGGTATTAAGCTGGAAGATCAGCTCAAAGGTAAATGGAACAGCGCAGAGGGCATATCAGATCCTTGTGGCAGGAAATATTAAACAATTGAACGATACTGATGCAGATATGTGGAATTCGGGTAAGATTTTATCATCCTCGGGCATCTATGTCCCTTACAACGGGAAACCACTAACTTCCAGGTCATTATGTTACTGGAAGGTAAGGATCTGGAATGAAAATGATGAAGTTTCCGGATGGAGCGCTCCTTCAACCTTCAGTATAGGCCTGCTGAATGAATCTGACTGGAAAGCACAGTTTATTGGTTTATTTTTCCCCTCGGAAAATACTGTAAGTCCCCAGCTCCGTAAAACTTTCGACCTCAAAGGATCGCCGGGGAAGTTATTCCTCCATGTCAACTCACTTGGATATCACGAGGTATTTCTCAACGGCCGGAAAGCAGGGGACGGTGTTCTGACTCCGGCAGTTTCGCAATTTAATAAAAGATCCCTGGCATTGACCTATAACCTTACTTCATTTGCCAGGGAAGGAAGGAATGACCTGGTTATCTGGCTGGGCCGGGGCTGGTATAGCAATGGATTACCGGGAGTACTGGAAAATGGGCCTTATGTCAGAGCACAGGCTGAATTATTATCGGACGGCCGCTGGGAAACCATTGTTGTTACCGATACCTCATGGAGCGGAAGGGACAGCGGGTATTCAACTATCGGCACCTGGCGGCCTCACCGGTTCGGCGGTGAACAGGTTGATGCATCACTGGTACTGAATGACCTTACATCAGGATCGCTTGATAATACTACATGGAGCGGAGTATCAGCAATACAGGTCACAGGAAGTCAGACCTCCCCGCAACTCTCCGAACCAAACCGGATAATAAAGACAATCAGGGCTGTTTCAGTTGACAAAATTAATGATACGACATGGCTTGCCGACATGGGCACAACTCTCACCGGATATGCTGAGATAAAATTCCCCCGGCTTAAGCCCGGAGAAAAAATTGTTATGGAGTATTGTGACCACCTTGATGATAAAGGGAATACTGTGAATCAGGATCAGACTGATATCTTTATCTCCGCCGGTTCACAGAATGAGACTTTCTGTAATAAATTCAACTATCATGGCTTCAGGTATATTAAAATCTCCAACCTCAGGATAATGCCGGAACCTCAAAATATTTCCGGTCACCTCATTCATACGGATTACAGGTCAGCTTCATCCTTCAAATGTTCCAACAATGAGATCAATGAGATACATGATATGATCAATTACACTCTCCGCTGCCTCAGTCTGGGAGGATATCTTGTCGATTGTCCTCAGATTGAAAGGCTTGGATACGGAGGTGACGGAAATGCTTCGACAGAGACTGCACAGATAATGTTCGATCTTGCTCCTCTTTATTCAAACTGGTTGCAGGCCTGGGCCGATTGCATACGTGATGACGGAGGGATGCCGCATACAGCTCCAAATCCTTACCCTGCCGGCGGAGGTCCATACTGGTGCGGCTTCATAATTACTGCAACCTGGAGAACTTTTAATAATTATGGCGATATAAGGATCCTTGAAAAATACTATCCGGTTATGCAAAAATGGCTTGGATATGCTGAAAAATATTCACCCGAAGGTCTTCTACAGCGATGGCCCGATACAGATTACAGGAACTGGTATCTCGGCGACTGGGCTGTTCCTGAGGGTACCGACCAGACAGATCCGGCATCAGTCGATCTTGTAAACAACTGCTTCATTACTGTATGCTATGAGACTATGCAGAAAATTGCAGAAAGACTCGGGAAACAAGGTGATGCCGGTGAATACCTTTCAAAAAAAGAAAAAATAAGTGAACTGGTTCATTCAAAGTTCTATTCTCCTGAAAAAGTATCTTACGGCAGCGGATCCCAGATAGATCTGACATATCCTATGCTGGCCGGCATTGTTCCGGATAGTCTGACCGGAAAAATCAAAAATAATCTCAGGGATCTGATAATAAACAGGCACAACGGACATTTGGCTCTGGGACTTGTCGGAATACCCGTTTTCACCGAATGGGCTGTTAGGAACCGGGAAGCTGATCTGTTCTGTTCAATGCTACTTAAGAAAGACTACCCGGGATATCTGTATATGATCCGTAATGGTGCAACAACAACCTGGGAGCACTGGAACGGGAACAGAAGCAGGATCCATAATTGTTATAACGGTATCGGGTCATGGTTCTACCAGGCAGCAGGAGGAATAAGAAGTGACGGGACCGAAGCTTTCAGGAATCTGATCATCGACCCTCAGATACCGGAAGAAATCACCTGGGCAAACACAACAAAAGAAACTCCTTTTGGAACCATTTCCGTAAACTGGAGGAAGGAAAATGATCTCTTTTATATGGAAGTTACAATCCCTGTCGGAAGCAAGGCTAAAATTGTTATTCCCGGAAACGTTAAAGTTTACAGTATGAATGGCAGGGAATATCCAAATGATCTCTCAGTACAGGAGACCGGAAGCGGAAAACATAACTTTGAATGGAAGGAAATTTAGCCTGAATAATGAGTGAGGACAATCATTATGAACTTGTTCGCAGACTTAAGCCGCAAAGGATCATCATCCCCATCCTTATAGGTCTGGGTGTTGTGGCCTGGCTTATCTCAAAGGAAGTCAGCATGGATGTCCTCAGGCATCTTCACGTTAACTGGTGGTCAGTATTATGGATCTTTATTGCATGGTGCTTCATGATAGGCAGAGATCTTGGATACATGATCAGGATAAGAGTACTTTCGGAAAATGATCTTACCTGGAAGCAGGCATTCAGGGTTATAATGCTGTGGGAATTTACATCAGCCATTACACCGTCAACAGTCGGGGGAACAGCTGTAGCTGTTGTTTTCGTACACAAGGAGGGGATTTCAGTAGGAAGAAGCACTTCAATTGTACTGGCAACATCATTTCTGGATGAACTGTATTTTGTAATAATGTTCCCGCTTATATTGCTCATCGTTGGAAAGGATGTCCTTTTCACAACTTCACTTCAGGGAACCGGTCCCGCTTTGCTAAACAACCTCATTATCGTGTCAGCTATCAGTTATATTATCATTCTCGCCTGGGTCTTATTTGTAGGGTACGGACTTTTTGTCGATCCCGGCAAGATTAAGGAAACACTCCTTTATATCTTCCGCCTGCCAGTTCTGAGAAGGTGGAAAATGTCTGCCGGGAAAGCAGGAGATGACATAATCTCAAGTTCTCTTGAGCTTAAAAAGAAGCCCGCCGGATTCTGGGTAAAAGCCTTTACTGCAACCTTTCTGTCCTGGACATCGAGGTATTTTGTTATAAATGCTATCCTTGTCGCATTCTTTGCAGTGAAGGATCACCTGCTGATATTTGCCAGACAGCTTGTAACCTGGATCATGATGATCATCAGCCCGACTCCGGGAGGAAGCGGATTTGCTGAAGTCATCCTGGGCCGGTATATCACTGATGCAATTCCTGCCGATCCGGCATATGCAGGAGGAATTGCCCTGGCAATTACAATTATCTGGAGAATAATCAGCTATTATCCTTACCTTATAATAGGTGCATCCATTACTCCGGGCTGGATACAAAGAAAATTCGTAAAACATTCTTCTAAAAAGAAATAGTTTTTATACCTTAGATGCGTCTGCAACTGATAGAAGCATCCGGTATCGATGAGTGAAGAAATCCTCAAGGCGCTGATGGAATTATTTGCCCTGATAGTCAAGCAGGACGGGGGTATGATAATTGATGAGCGTGATTATGTACTGAACTTCCTCACAAAACAACTTACAAGTGAAAATGTAAAGGAATATCTGGTTCTTTTCGATGAACATGCCGGACCGGTGGTGGAAAAACATTCCGGAACTAATACCCCGGCCACTCCTTCCGTAAAAGATTCCGTCAAAATTCTGGGAATCTGTAAACAGATCAACAAAACCCTGAACCGGGAGCAGAAAGTAATTGTACTGATGCGCCTCTTTGAGCTGGTTAACTCCGACAGTCGCTTCACTCCACAAAGAATGAATATTATAAATACTGTCGCAGAAGTATTTAATATTACAACCGGAGAATTTGAGTCTGTACAACAGTTCGTCAGAAATGATAATCCTGAAGAGATCAAAGATCCTTCAATCATGGCCTTTTATCCGGAATGTCCGGAGTGCAATACAGGTAAGTACATAACTGCCGGCAACACGGAGGCAACAATATTATGTCTGCGGATTTCAAGTGTTGATCTGTTGTTCGTCAAATATATATCAGAAGACCAGATGAGCATGAATGGCCTTCCGATCAGTCCAAGGCAGATCTATACTTTCCCCAGGGGAGGTTCAATAAGATCAGCACAGGGTTATCCTGTATATTACAGCGATATAAGTTCAAGATATCTTTCAGGCTCAATAATCAACAAACTATCGTTCCGGGTTATTAACCTTTCATATTTTTTTGTTGAAGGTCACCCTGCAGTTGACGATTTAAGCTTTAATGCACAGGAAGGCCAGCTTATAGGTATATTGGGCGGCAGCGGATCAGGAAAAACAACTCTTCTCAATCTCCTGTCAGGTATACAGAAACCCTCCCGCGGATCAGTCAGAATAAACGGGCTGGATGTTGATAAGGACAGCAAGGCTCTGGAAGGTGTTATGGGATACGTTCCACAGGATGACTTACTGAACGAGGATCTGACAGTTTTTGATAACCTGTATTTTACAGCGTCCCTCTGTTTTAAGGACAAAACAGTTAAGGAAATTACTGAACTTGTTGACCGCACCCTGATGAACCTGGGCCTTTTTGAAAAAAGAGACCTTAAGGTAGGATCACCATATAATAAGGTGATCAGCGGAGGCCAGAGAAAACGACTCAATATCGCCCTGGAAATTATAAGGGAGCCTTCCGTTCTGTTCCTGGATGAACCTACATCAGGATTATCATCAAGGGATTCTGAAATCCTGATGGACCTGCTGAGAGATCTGACCCTGAAGGGGAAACTGGTCATCACGGTAATCCACCAGCCATCATCCGAGATCTTTAAAATGTTCGACAGGATCCTGATCATGGACCAGGAAGGGTGTATGGTGTATTACGGAAATCCAATCGATGCCGTCACATGGTTCAAAACTCTTGATGCCCGGATAAACTCAAAACTTGGAGAGTGTCCTTCGTGCGGTAACGTTGAAACAGAGGCGATTTTTAATATTATTGAATCACAGGTAGTTGATGAGTTCGGGAAATATACTGAAAAAAGAAAAACATTACCGGCCGAATGGGCTGACATTTTCAGGAAGAGTCATCCTGTAACTGAAGAGCCCGAACAGGTAGAAAAACCACATAGCGATCTCAACAGACCGGGCAGGCTGAAACAATTCCGGATCTATTTTACGCGTGACATTAAAAGCAAAGCAGCCAACAGGCAATATCTGACACTCACCCTGCTTGAAGCTCCTGTACTCGGACTTATTCTGTCATTTATAATAAGGTATATTCCCGATCCGGGTTCAGATAAGTATCTTTTTGCAGAGAATGATAATATCCCCATCTATATTTTCATGAGCATTATTGTGTCATTGTTCCTGGGGCTTACAATAAGTGCAGAGGAGATCTTCCGTGACAGGAACATTCTGAAAAGGGAGCGCTTCCTGAATCTAAGCAGGACAAGCTATCTGGGTGCCAAGGTCTGCATAATGGTACTGATATCTGCAACCCAGTCAGTACTTTTCCTGGCAATTGCGAACCCGGTACTGGGTGTAAAAGGATTATTTTTCAACTACTGGCTGTCATTATTTGCAACATCATTCTGTGCAAACATGATCGGGCTCAACATTTCCTCAGCATTCAACTCGGCTATTACAATTTATATAATTATCCCCCTGCTGATAATCCCTATGATGGTCTTAAGTGGCGCTATGTTCCCTTTCGATAAACTTAACAGGATTATAGGAAATGTAGAAAAAGTACCGCTTATAGCTGAGTTCATGCCCACAAGGTGGACTTATGAAGCGCTGATGGTGTCACAATTCAGGGATAACCGGTTCAGCCAGACCCGGTACGACCGCGAACAGGAAACATATTACTCCCTCCAGAAGAAAATCAGCGAATCGGATTTCAACAGGGTTTACCGGATTCCCGAACTTAAAAGAGCATTATCCGATTGTCTTTATGAATTCAGGACTACCGGCAGAGACGTGCAGGAAGGTAAAGAGAAATTAGCGACAGTAAGAAATTATGACTGCTTTGCCCTTCTTCAAAACGAACTGATTAAGATCAGCAGCCTTTATTCTCTTCCCGGGTTCCGGTATATAAGCTCTCTTACACGCGGGAAATTCAGTCAGGCGGCAGCTGATTCAGCCTTTGCCTACCTCAATAAGGTGGATGGAATCTTCAGGGAACAGTTCAATAAGGCAAATAACACACGGGACAGGTTCTACAATCTGAATGCAGGCAGGCTTAACAGCCTTAAGGATGAATATTTTAATTATGAACTCGAACAGATTGTTACCAAATACTATGAGCAGAATAAAATGCTCATTCATAAAAATTCAATCATCCAGAATGTTGATCCTGTTTACCTCGATCCTTTTAATGAAGGAGCCCTGGCATTCAGGACACATTTTTATGCCCCGTCAAAATACTTCCTTGGCAGGAATACAGATACTTTCAGGTTTAATATCGGTGTAATTTTAGCCGGGACCCTGCTCCTTTATATTATCCTGTATCTTAATCTGCCGGCCAGGGCGGTTATGATAATTGAAGAATTTAAGATACGAAAGCGGTTGATCAGTAAATAGTTTAGAAGTTTTTTATATATTTGCATTAATCAATGTACCCTGATGAAAGGAAAGTCTGTATTAATTCTGTTCATTGCACTTTTTCTTGTTTCTGCCTGCAGGAATTCATCAAAGAATTCTTCGGAATTTGTATTTCCCGAAGCCGATTCGGTTCCTGTTGGTGAAGCTGAGAAACTGAGCGCCGAAGCTATTGCTGATATCTCGAGGAATATTGCCTCACCGGTTGAGATCGCGAACCTCCTTCAAACATTATCCGTTCCGTTCTCACCCGATTATCTGGCATCATCAGTTGATGCCAACAATCAACCCACGGCTTTTGACAAAGCTCTTGCCCTTGGAATTCTGGGAGCTGACCTGGGTTACCTGAATATGTATGAAAAGACCGGAACGTCCATAAACATACTTTCGGACATCCGGAAGCTTGCTGAAGGCCTTAAAGTGGGTCAGTTTTTTGATTTTGAGGCACTTAAAAAACTATCACTCAATAAATCAAATCTCGATTCCCTGCTGTTTTTGTCTATAGATTCATATAATCAGATTGATAAATACCTGCGAGAAAATGACAGGGGACATCTTTCGGCGCTTATGATAATCGGCGTCTGGCTTGAAGGTCAGCACCTCGCCACACAGGTGGCCCGGCAATATCCCGATCCAATACTGAAAGACCGGATAGGTGAACAAAAGATCATTCTCAACGACCTGATAATGCTGGCCTCACCCTATTGTACCCGCGACAGTGAATTTGATTCACTATGCAAATACCTTCAGGACATAAAGGAAAAATACAGGGAAATAAAAATAACTTATACACTTGGAGAACCTGTAAGTGTTGAGAAGAATGGAGGACTTGTAGTTGAACAGACCGAAACAAGTAACGTAGAGATGACTGATGCCCAACTGGCAGCAATAACAGAGGTTACAAGGAATATCCGTGACAGGCTGGTTATAAATAATTAATATGAAGATATATCTGACAGCTCTTTTTATGTTAATTACCATGGGAATAATGACTTACGGCCAATCATCTGACCCAATGGTAGGCAAATGTATATTGAATGCCGGCCCTGATGCCAGGTATCTGAAAGATTTCAGAGTGCAGCTCGGAAAAGGTCCCGAGAACGGAGAACCAAGATTCAGGGCACAAATGTCGCTCTGGAAAAATACAAAATACAGATTCTCAATGTGTAATTCCGAAGATTCGGAAGGAAAGCTTTATTTATACCTTAAAGATGATGCCAATAAAGTAGTCCTTTCATCATTTGACCAGAAAACCGGGAAAACATATTCATTTATCGATTTCATATGCAACAAAAGCGGCATATACCAGCTGAGCTACGATTTTTCCGGAGGCATGAAAGGCTCAGGAGTTGGCGTTGTCTCAATGATAAAATGACCGGTTAAAAAAGGCTGAACACCTGAATAATTATAACCATCAGCATAAATCCGGCAAAAAATATCTCCGGAATTATCCGTTTCCTTATATTTATATAATGATTTGCCAGTATATAACAGGCTGGGATCGCTATTACCCAGAGAAGTTCAGCCGAAGCAGAAGGAAGGGCAATATAAAGAACAACAGAAATAAACAATCCCCACAACAGAAGATAAAAAGTCTTCCTCGATTTAATTTTCATTGAATTAATATGTTGCGCCAGATAAACAATACCCGACAGTATCATTAATCCTGATATTACAAGTGCTACAATCTCCAGCCTTGAAAGTATTGTTCCGGGAGAGCCGGTAAACAGATTCTCTCTTATATCATCCGACAGTTCCACAATATTCATTCCAAGTACGTAGTAAATTCCGTATAGGAAAATATATGGAGTCAGGAGCCCTATGACGGAGGTGAATATTTCAATAATATTCCCTGTTCTGAGCAAAGCAATACCGATGAACACGAGCAATCCGAACCATATCATATTTGCATAGAACAGAGACCCTGTGCTTATCAGAAGGGCTGCATCAAAAAAATTAAATGCTGTTCCGGGTTTTCTGTAAGCCTCCATTATCCTTTTCAGTGCTAAAGTAAGAAACACGGCTGAAGGAAGAACAGGATTCATTACCTGAAGTGATGGCATAACAGCGCTGAACAGGGTGAAAAATACTGCAGGTAAAAAAGTCCTCTCACCGATAAAAAAAACCGAAGTATTAAAATTCACAAGAAGGAAAAGCAGTACAGCAAGGATTATAAATGAAAAGATCACTCCTGCGCGGGGACTGCTGCCCGTAATCAGTCCGGCAATATTGTATAACGGCATTGACCTGATCTCATATACAGATGAAGGCTGAATCCGCGGATTAATAAAGGCACTGAGCCAAAGTAATATGAGCATTACAATTATTAGGAATAATACTCCCGGTCCCGTCCCTCTGAATAATCTTGAGATCATCTGTTTTACAAATCGAATCCGATATCTTTTCTGTAATACATATTTTCAAATGAAATAAGTGCAATATTGCGATATGAACCCCGGAGTGCTTCTGGCATAGTCCCTCCCCAGGAACTGACTGCCATTACCCTGCCCCCCGATGTTACAACTTTGTTTCCATCAATTTTTGTTCCTGCATGGAACACAACACAATCACTTGTTTTGTCAATTCCGGAAATTACTTTCCCTTTTTCAAAGCTACCCGGGTAACCGCCGGAAACAAGCATCACTGTAGTGACAAATCTGTCGTCCGTCACAAGAGTACGTTCCGACAGGTCGCCTGCTGCCACACCTTCCAGCAGGTCAAAAAGATCAGATCTGATCCTGGGAATAATAACCTCTGACTCGGGATCGCCAAGCCGCGCATTGAACTCAATTACAAACGGATCACCCCCGGAATTTATTAATCCGAAGAATAAAAATCCCTTATATGTTATACCCTCTTCCACAAGACCCATCATAGTCGGGTCGATGATCCTTGTCTTTACCTTCTCCATGAACTCTTTGCCGGCAAAGGGAACAGGAGAAACCCCTCCCATGCCGCCAGTGTTTAACCCGGTATCACCTGCACCTACTCTCTTGTAATCCTTTGCTTCGGGGAGCAGCTTCCATGATTTACCGTCGGTAATAATAAATACCGACAATTCAACCCCCTTCAGAAATTGCTCCACAACCACCTTATTCCCGGCTTTATCGAATTTGCCGTCAAGGATTGAGTACACTTCATTTTCTGCTTCGTCAATATTATCAATTATCAACACTCCTTTCCCTGCAGCAAGCCCGTCAGCCTTAACAACATAGGGGCTCTGAAGTGTCTTGAGGAAATGTCGTACACCGCCAGCTTCCGACTTTGTAAAAGTCCTGTAGACTGCTGTCGGAATCTTGTGCCGTACCAGAAATCCTTTTGCAAAATCCTTGCTTCCCTCAAGACGTGCGGCAGACATGTCAGGACCTATTACCGGAATATCTTTCAGAACATTATCACTAAGGAAAAAATCATGGATGCCGGCGACAAGCGGAGCCTCCGGTCCGACAACAACCATTCCAGCTTTATTATCAATAACGGCTCTCTTTACCTGATCAAAATTACAGGGATCTATACCAAGATTAGTGCCGATCATTGCAGTACCTGCATTACCGGGTCCTGTAAAGATCCTGCTTACTTTTTTGCTTTGCGAAAGCTTCCAGGCAAGGGCGTGTTCCCTTCCCCCTGAACCCAGAATCAGAATATTCATTTACGGGGATATTAAGGTAGTTCAAAATTAGTATTTCAGTATTAAAATCAAAACCCGGTGCGGACTATTATAAATTATCATTGCAAGCCTGTGCAGGTAAAAGCATAGCCTTTCCTGACTGATCCTTCGAGAAATTCATTAAGGAAGATCCTTGAAGCCGATTCCTGGCTGTCGTGCAAAACAATAACCGAACCCGGTCTTATTCTTTTATAAAGTATTCTCAGCGATCTTGCAGGCTCAAAATCTCCGTCAAAATCATATGGCATCACATCCCAGAAAACTACTTTAAAGGTATTCCGGAGCTTTCTGTACTGGTTAATACGTAAAAGTCCGAATGGCGGCCGGAATAATGTTCCCGACGTGAAAGGTACCGCCTTATCAACATCCCTGCAATAATCCTTCAGGGAAGTGCCCCATCCGTTAAGGTGATTATATCCGTGGTTTCCGACCACATGCCCCTCCATTCTGATCTTCCGGATCAGATCAGGATATAGTTCGGCAGCCCTGCCATTGCAGAAAAATGCTGCTTTTATATTATGCCTTTGAAGTATATCAAGCAGTTCCGGAGTTGAATCCGGATCAGGTCCGTCATCAAAAGTAAGGCACAGTACCTTGTCCTTTGTTTTTATCCTGAACAAGGCTCCGGGATAGATAATCCTGGCAAAGATTGAGATTGTGAAAAACCTCATGTCAGGCCTCTAACGGGAATAGAGTTTTTCATAATACCTGCCTATGACAGCCTCAGATAAGGATATCAGATCTTTGTCGTCCAGATTAACTGCCATCCTGTAAATATCGAGAAGAGCCTGCATATTGATACCGGTTGGGTAGTCGAGCCCATATCGGCCTGCGGGATCAAGCGAAATCGAATATTCAAGATACTCCTTTGAATAATTGATTATATCTCCGATAAGCTTATTGCCCTCTTCTTTCTGGCCGGACCTTATAAGTACTTCTGCAAGTCCGACGCTTAAAAAATCATTCGGGAGTTTTGCGGCAGGTACTATTTCAAGCCCTCTGCGGACAACCTCAACCGCTTTCAGGGTATCACCTGCAGCCAGCAGTTCCTTTCCCAGATTCCCGAAGAGCCTCCTGAAATTACTGAACATCCTGCGGTTGTTCTCATCAAGGTAAACTGATGGATCCCCTGCATTTCCCCATTTGAACTTATTCATCATGTTATCATACATTACAACAGGATCTATGATCCCGAAATCACCCTCTTCATTCTCACCGGTTTCAATCGGTACTATCCTGTAAGCCATACCTTCCTGAACAAAGAATTTTTCAAGGCCGTTATATTGTGATGAAGGTACTGTGGTCGAGAAATATAACGGTCGTGACCATTTGCCTGTTGAAATGAGATCCATTATAGCGAGGTCGTCCTTGAATGCATCAGATCCTGTGAATTCCCAGATCATCGGTGAAAGCAGCCTGTCCCTGAAATACTCTTTTACTGTACCGTTCGAAAGCACGACAGATGAATCCACATCAATAAGTAATTGATTTGTCGGTATATAATTGACAAAATCATTTCTGCCGGAAAGATCGATCTGATACTTCCGGTCATCCATACCTGCAAACCTTATTATCTCATTAATGTTAATGGGTTTTCCTATCCTTGAGCTTACCGGGAGCTGGTTCCTCAGTCCCTCACGGTATTTCTCCGGTCCGAGCGTAAATGGAAGCGGATCGGATTTGAAAGCTTTCTGCATCATCATTTCTATATACCAGCCAGCCTGGAGATAACTCAGATTAGCTACCCTTACATCTGTTCTTATATCCTCAACATCCTGAACATACCAGAGCGGGAAGGAATCATTATCCCCATATGTGAAAAGGATGCTGTTGGGAGCACATGATTCAAGATAATTGGCCCCTATGTCTCTTGCTGTGTACCGCCCCGATCTGTCATGATCATCCCAATTCTCAAATGCCATAAGCAGGGGACATGCAGCAAGAAGAATAACAAATGCTATTATGCCGGCCGGCCTGTTTTGTAAGAATTTCTTCAGAAATTCATATACCAGCATGAACCCTGTCCCAATCCAGATCGCATACGCGTAAAATGATCCGGCATATGCATAATCCCGTTCCCGTGGCTGATTGGGACTCTGGTTAAGATAGAAAATGATGGCAAGGCCGGTCATAAGAAAAAATGTAAATACCAATGCCATTCCTTTCCTGTCTTTCCTGTATTGCCATATTAAACCTGCAATGCCTATCAATAACGGAAGCATGAAATACCTGTTCCTTCCGGGATTATCTTTCAGTTCTGCCGGCAGGAGATCCTGATCTCCAAGCCTGGCATTATCCAGGAATTTTATTCCGCTTATCCAGTTCCCGTGGATCTTATTACCGTTACCCTGGATATCATTCTGACGTCCGGAAAAATTCCACATGAAATACCGCAGGTACATAAAACCGGTCTGATACCTGAAGAAGAAGCGTAAGTTTTCTCCGAAGGTCGGACAGACTATTGTCTCTCTTCCTGATCCGGAACCTACAGTATATCTCCTTCCTTTTACCCTGCCCCAGAATTTATATGCAGATTCATGATCCGGATCGGGACTGTACATCCGGGGGAAAATTGTCTCAAACCTGCCGTCATAATCATACTCAGGATGGTGATAAGGCTCATATTTCCCGCCGACCTTATTATAACCCGAGATCACTTTTCTGACATCAATTGCCGGTGCGCTGTAATATGGTCCGAAGAATTTCGGGGAACTCCCATACTGCTGCATATTTATATAGTATGCAAGTGAGAATATATCCGAAGGATTATTCTGGTTCATCGGAGGACGGGCGGAAGATCTGATCATTATCATTGCAAATGATGTATGACCGATCATTATAACTGTAAGCGCGGTGACAATATAATTAAGGATCAGATTCTTTTTATTTATTGTATATCTGATGCCGAGAACCAGTAGGGCACCAACGGCAACAACAAAAATCAGCAGGCCGCTGTTATATGGCATACCCAGACCATTGACGAAGAACAGTTCAAACCAGCCGGCGGCTTTTGGAACTCCCGGGATCATTATAAATACAAGTGTACCGAGGATCAGAATTGCCACTGCAAGGGCTGTTATAATCCCGCGTCCTGTTACCTCAAATTTTTTAAAATAGAAAACCAGGACGAGAACCGGTATCACAAGCAGATTGAGCCTGTGAATTCCGAGTGCCAGACCTATTATATATGCTGCAAGTATAATCCACCTTCCTGCATGTGGTTCGGCAGCTTCTTCCTCCCACTTAAGCATTGCCCAGAAAACAATGGCAGTACAGAGTGATGAGAGGGCATATAATTCGCCTTCAACAGCTGAAAACCAGAAGGTATCGGAAAATGTATATGCCATTGCCCCGATAATTCCGCTGAAGATCACAGGGAGAATGTGTTGTGATTCAAGACCCTCATTCTTTACAATTACTCTCCTTACAAGGTGTGTTATTGTCCAGAACAGGAACATAATTGCGAATGCACTGCATATTCCCGAAAGTATATTTACCATCAGTGCAGCATGAGATGCATCTCCGCCGGCAAAGAGTGTGGCAACCCGTCCCAGCATTATGAAAAGCGGTGCCCCCGGAGGATGACCAACCTGAAGCCTGAATGCTGAAAGAATGAATTCACCACAGTCCCAGAAACTTACTGTGGGTTCGACTGTAAGCAGGTAAATGGTCGCCGAAAAAACGAACATAAACCAGCCTGTAATATTATTCCAGCGGCGGAAAGTACCCCATACTGAATTCATAAATGATCGCTTTGTTTAATTTGATTAACAAATATAATATCTCCAGGGCTTATTTTTCCATAATTCCCCGGCATAATCTATCCCTATTCTGGGTCCGGTTTTATAGGAAGGTGTAACACCATTATCTTCTACCCAAATCCGGGCGGATGTTGAAAGATCCTCACCATAATATGATCTGTCTATCCCAAGTGCCCTTGTCAGTTTCCCCGGGCCGTCGAATCCTTCAATGCCCCTTATAAGTACTGCCTGTGGTATTCCCGCCGGTGCAGTAACGAAATTAAGCATCCAGTACATGCCATATACAAAATATACATATATCTTTCCACCTTCACCGAACATAACCCTGTTCCTCGGGGTTTCTCCCCTGCTTGCATGGCAGGCCTTATCATCTATACCGTTATAAGCTTCTGTTTCAGTGATCATGAACTTCTGAAATCCTTTATCCTTATTTCCTGTAACTATATTTTTCCCAATGAGACCGGGAGCAACAACGAGAACGTCGCGGATGAAAAAATCTGTAATCAATCTTTGCCCCATCTAAGTATCAATAAGCGATTTTATCCTCAAATTCATTCCATTTTCTGAAAACTATCTCTCCGTTGCAATCTTCAGGACGGATGAATTTTATTTTTCTGGCCGACGGATTGAGTATAATTTCGTCGTAAATGAATTTATCGCTGAATCCTGCATTTGCAGCATCTATCCTGTCGGAGGCATAAACTACTTTCTTTATACCTGCCCAGTAAACGGCACCCAGACACATTGGACAGGGTTCACATGAAGTGTAGAGAATACATCCTGAAAGATCATGAGTTTTGAGTAATTCTGAAGCTTTCCGGATAACAATCATCTCTGCATGAGCCGTCGGATCGTGCGAAAGAACAACCCTGTTATTGCTCTCGGCAATGATCCTGCCCCGACGTGTAATTACGGCTCCGAATGGTCCTCCACCTTCTTTTATGCCATCAGCGGCAATACTTATAGCGTGTTCAAGAAAAAACCGGTCATTTCCCATTTCAAATAAAATAATCCCTCCCTTACGGAAAAGCATGTAAAAATAAACTTAGTTTTGCATACCGTAATAAATTCTTTCAATTTCTTTTTTTTTAATAAATATGTTGTATTTTTGCAATCCCGAAATTCAGCGGGTTATTTAAGAAGAAACTGAAGTTCAAACAATAAAAATAAAACAAGTGGATACCTTAAGCTATAAAACAGTATCGGCCAACAGGTCAACTGTGAACAAGGAATGGGTGGTTATAGATGCAGAAGGGGCAGTTCTGGGGCGGCTTGCAACAGTTGTCGCCAGCATGCTGAGGGGGAAACACAAAACCAATTTTACTCCTCATGTCGATTGTGGTGATTATGTGATCGTTACCAATGCCGATAAAGTTGAGCTGACTGGTGACAAGTGGTCACGTAAAGAATATGTAAGGCATACAGGGTATCCGGGCGGACAGAGATTTACAACCGCCGAAGAGCTTTTAAAAAAGAATCCCATCGGACTAGTAGAAAATGCAGTGAGGGGTATGCTTCCAAAAAACCGTCTGGGCAGAGCTATATTCAAGAACATGTATATTTATACCGGTTCATCACATCCGCATGAAGCCCAGAAACCTAAGAAAATTGAACTTTAATACAAGAATAGCACAGATATGGAATCGATCAATGCCCTTGGAAGAAGAAAAGCAGCTGTTGCCAGAGTATATTTAAATGACGGGAAAGGCAATATCACTATCAATGGGAAAGATTACAAGGATTACTTTGGATCCGACATACTTCAGTATGTAGTTACCCAGCCGCTTCTTCTCCTCAATTCTGCTGATAAATATGATATTACAGTCAACCTTGAGGGCGGTGGCGAAAGAGGTCAGGCTGAAGCTGTCCGCCTCGGTATTACACGAGCCCTTGTAAAGGTTGATGCTGAAAATAAGACATCCCTTAAGGCTAATGGTTTTGTCACCCGCGATCCCCGCGAGGTTGAAAGGAAGAAACCGGGAAGACCCAAAGCACGCAAAAGATTCCAGTTCAGCAAACGTTAGAAGCTGGCTGCAGGATCTGCCGAGAGCAAGTTTAGTATCTAAATTGCAAAGACTTCCGCAGGGCGGAACTACTCTGCAATTGATTGTTAAAGAATGTAAACTTAAATATTTATAAATGCCAAGAACAGATTTTAAACAATTACTTGATGCCGGAGTACATTTCGGACATCTTAAAAGAAAATGGAACCCTGCAATGGCTCCTTATATCTTTATGGAGCGCAATGGGATACATATCATTGACCTTGAAAAAACGATCGTCAAGCTTGACGAAGCAGCATCAGCAATGAAGCATATTGCCAGGTCGGGCAAGAAAGTATTGTTTGTAGCTACAAAAAAGCAGGCCAAAGAGATAGTTGCCGAGAAAGTTAAGAAAGTAAATATGCCTTATGTTACTGAAAGGTGGCCGGGAGGTATGCTTACAAATTTCCCGACTATCCGTAAGGCTGTCAAAAAGATGGGATCAATAGATAAAATGGCAACCGACGGGACCTTTTCAAACCTGTCAAAACGTGAAAAGCTCCAGGTAACCCGCCAGAGAGCAAAGCTTGAAAAGACCCTCGGAAGTATTGTTGATCTTACCAGACTCCCTTCAGCACTGTTTATTGTTGACGTGTGCAAGGAACATATTGCAGTCAGGGAAGCAAAACGTCTCGGTATCCCGGTATTTGCAATGGTCGATACAAACTCCGATCCCACAGAGATTGACTTCCCGATCCCTGCAAATGATGACGCCTCTAAATCCATATCCCTCATCACCGATATTCTTTGCGAAGCTATTGAGGAAGGGCTCAATGAAAGAAAACTGGAAAAAGATAAGGAACCCGGTACGAAAGATAAGAAAATCATCAGAAAAGAGCTTGAAACCAAAGATATACCTGCTTCACTGATAGAAGCTATCGTTGAAGAGGAAGAAGATGCGGACGAGGAAGAAGCTGATGAAGAAGAACTTGCAGGAGATGCCTCCGAAGAAGAAAATGCTTCGGAAACTACTGATGACGATACTGAAGAAGAAGAAGAAGAATAGAATTTGTAATTAATTTTAATTAAAAATAAGATCTGATGGCTACAATAAGCGCTGCAGACGTTGCAAAACTGAGACGTGTTACTCTTGCAGGAATGATGGATTGTAAAAAAGCTCTTGAGGAAGCTGATGGGAATTTTGATAAAGCAATTGAGATTATCCGTAAAAAAGGTCAGGCAGTTGCAAATAAAAGGGCTGACAGAGAGGCAACAGAAGGAGTTGTACTTGCCAGAGTGTCTTCCGATTGTAAAAAAGGATATATGATAGTACTGAACAGCGAATCCGATTTCGTTGCCAAGAATGCCGAATTTATAGGATTCGCCAATAAGATCCTTGATATTGCCCTTGCTTCCGGTCCCTCAAACCTCGAAGAACTTAAAGCACTTCCGATGGACGGCGTTACTGTCGGTGAAAAAGTAATTGAATATATAGGTATTATAGGTGAGAAACTCGACCTTTCATATTTTGACAAGATCGATGCACAACATGTTCAGGCATATATCCATCCCGGGAACAAGCTCGCCACCCTGGTTGGTTTTTCCAAAGCCGGAGCAGATCTGCAGCTTTATAAAGATATTGCTATGCAGGTGGCAGCAATGAACCCTGTGGCTGTCGACAAAGCTGACGTTCCGCAAACCGTAATAGACCAGGAACTCGAGATCGGCAGGGAACAGGCAAGAAGGGAAGGAAAACCCGAAGCTATGCTCGGTAAAATAGCCGAAGGCAAACTTGCCAGATTCTATAAAGACAGTACACTGATAAACCAGGACTTTATTAAGGACAATAAGCAGACTGTCGGTCAATATCTTAAGTCTGCTGATAGCACCCTTAAAGTAACTGGATTCAAAAGATACACATTGAACATTTGAACCAGGTTTATGATTCAATTTAAAAATGGCGCATCATGGCGCCATTTTTTTTGCTATTTTCGTCGCTATTCATCACAAGTAAACCCCCTTTCCCGTCCCGCAAGGCGGGAGGCTAGGCAATCACCTTCCCCCGTGGGGGAATCCCGATAGCTATC